>Ga0265326_10000142_pt1 | contig 37501 bp, 31 predicted proteins | sample 41424metaG_FD_192439 | JGI IMG/M metagenome (GOLD analysis project Ga0265326, IMG submission 192439) | Rhizosphere microbial communities from Carex aquatilis grown in University of Washington, Seatle, WA, United States - 4-14-24 metaG | ecosystem: Host-associated > Plants > Roots > Rhizosphere... | reverse complement strand
GGTAGCCTTATTGCACGCGCGCTCTAGTTAGTGCCCCTGGAAAGGGGTTTCCACTCCGCACATGAAATCTGGAAAGGGCTCCACCGTCAGCACGGTCGAACTTGCGGCCATCCTTGGCATAAGTCGTCAGCGGGTCAACGAGTTCGGTCGTCAGGGAAAGATCACCCGCGAGCCCGATGGAAAGTGGGACGCAGCCAAGGTCGCCGCGGCGCTCGGCAAGAGTCTCGATGGCAGGCAGGCATCCCCGGCGCGTGACCGAGCCGAGAAGCCGGAGCATTCGGTAGGTCAACACCGGGAGCAGGCGGCGGGCGTCGAGCCGCCCAAGGGCACGCTCCTGTATGAGCAGTGGCGCCTGACGCGCGAGAAGGCAGACCGTGAGGCGCTCGACCGCAAGACGCTCGAAGGTTCGCTCCTGAAGACTGAAGACGTGAAGGCCACGGTCTCCGCCATGATCGGCGCATCGAAAAGCAAACTCATCACGATTGCGGACGAACTCTGTGACAAGTTGGCCGCCACCTCCGACCCGGTACGTTGCCGAGAGTTGGTGGACGGCAAAATCCACCAGGCCCTTTCGGAACTTGCGGAGTGGCCGGCCCGTGCATGAACGCTGCCGAGCAGGTAATCGCGGAGTGCTCGCGGGTCTGGGCGCCGCCGCCGAAGCAAACGCTATCCGAGTGGGCGGAGGAAAACTTCGTCTTATCTCCGGAGTACTCGGCGCAGACGGGCGGGCTGCAACTTCATTCGTTTCAACGCGAAATCTTCGACTCGTTCACTGATCCCTACACGCAAGACATCGTTGTGATGTGCGCTACCCAAATGGTCAAGACGCTATTCCTTCAGGCAATCGTCGCCTATGTGATCGCTCGCGATCCAGGCCCGATTCTGCTGGCACAGCCGACAGAGACGGACGCCGAGACGTTCAGCAAGGAGCGCCTCGCCCCCATGATTCGGGACATGGACTGCCTGCGGGATCGCGTGGCTCCGGAGAAGCGCACGTCGAAGGCGAATACCACCCTGCACAAGATGTTCCCAGGTGGCTCGCTGTCGCTCATTGGGGCTCAGACCGCCGGCAACTTCGCGCGTCGGACCATTCGGTACTTTCTGGCAGACGAGCGGGACAAGTGGCTCAAGAACGTCGGCAAAGAGGGCGACGGGTATTCGCTCGGCGTGAAGCGCACAGCTCGGTTTCGCAGCCGGGCCAAGCGGGTTCAGGTTTGCTCTCCGACCATCAAGGGTGATTCGGCAATCGCGGACGCTTATGAGGCAACCGATCAGTGCCGCCGATGGGTTCCGTGCCCCGAGTGCGGCGAGTTCCAGGTGCTCAAGTGGGCGCGGGTGCGCGATCCCCGCTTTCCCGGAGACCAGCCAGCGTCCACGGCCTATGCGTGCGAGCACTGTGAGGCACCGTGGAGCGACGTTGAGCGGTGGGCGGCCTGTGACCGCGGCGAATGGCGGGCGGATCGTCCCGAGGTCAAAGGCAAGCGCGGATTTCGCATCTCGGAGCTGTATTGCGAGTGGCGTCGCCTCTCCGAGTTGGTCGATGACTTTCTCGGAAAGAAGGACAATCCGGCCACACTCCAGACCTTCGTCAACACATCCCTCGCTGAGTTATTCGAGCAAGCAGGCGAGGCGCCGGATCACGAGAAACTGATGTCCCGTCGCGAAGAGTGCTACCGACTCGGCCACGTTCCCCAAGGGCCGCTGTTTCTGGTGGGCGGATTCGACACACAGAAGACCTGGATTGAGGGCTACGTGTACGGGTTTGGCCGCGGCCGGCAGCGGTGGGTAATCGACCACATCCGGGTTGAGAAGAATCCCTACGACATTTCCTGGTGGGAAGACATGGGGGAGATCCTCAACCGCACATACCGCCATCCCTCCGGCGCCCAGATGTCGATTCTACGGCTTGCGATCGATACCGGGTACGCGAGTAACGAGGTATACGGATTCGCACGGCAGCATCCGGGGCGCGTGCTGGCCGTTGATGGCCGTGCTACAGGCGCCGGGCTGGTTGGAATGCCCACCTCGGTGGACGTGACCGTGGGCGGGCGCAAGATTCACCGCGGCGTGAAGTTGTGGCCGGTCAATGTGTCGATGGCGAAGTCCGAACTGTACGGGATGCTCGGCAAGGAGCGACCCGCCGATGGTGAGCCGTACCCCGCGGGATGGGTCCATTTCGCTAAAGATCTTGAGGAAGAATTCTTCAAGCAGTTGACCGCCGAGCAACTGACCACGAGCGTCAACAAGGCTGGCTACCGCAAGACCGAATGGATCAAGACCCGTGAGCGCAACGAGGCACTGGACTGCGCGAACTACGCGCGGGCCGCGGCATCCGTGATCGGGATTGACCGTTTCAGCGAGAGGAACTGGCGGGACCTGGAATCCTCGCTGCGCGTGGAGCCGGTCACTCTCACCGTGGCCGAGACGATGGAGATCCGAGCGGAGGAACCCGAAGCGCCGATGTCTCCGCCCCCGCCGCAAGTTCAGCGACAGTTCGCCCGCCGCCGCGTAGTCGGCCGCTTCCGAGGATAGCGATGGCCTGGACACAAACCAATATCGACGTACTTGAGAAGGCAATCGCGACGGGCGTGCTCGAAGTCCAGTTCCCGGACGGTTCCAGGACCCGCTATCAATCGACTGCCGACATGCTGCGTGTGCGTGACTTGATGCGAAATTCAGTCAACTCCGCCGCAGGCACGTCCCGTATCCGCCAAGTGCGCCTCATCGGCAGCAAGGGGCTCGACTAATGACCTATCTCCGCAGGGTAGGTAGGGCCGCGAGTCTATTCGGTCGCACCGTCATGGGTGCTGGCTTCGAGGGCGCATCGCAGGGCCGCCGCATGGTCGCTCTCGCGAAGGGTGAAACCGATGCTGCGATTGATGCACTCATTGGCTCCGAGGGTGAGATACTTCGGCGTCGTGCGAGGGGCTCGTATCGGAAGAACCCCTACGCCAATAACGCCGTTGAGTCCTACGTTGCGAATTCAATCGGTGCGGACGGAATCACCCCGCAGTCGCTTCACCCTGACCCCGCAACACGCAAGGCCGTGGATGCTCTGTGGGAAATCTCTCGCACGGAGTTGGATTCGGACGGACTAAGCGATTGGGGCGGACTTCAGCGGATCAACGTGACGACGCAGATGGTAGCGGGCGAATGTCTCGCTCGTCTGCGGCCAAGGCTTCCTTCTGACGGTCTTGCGGTTCCGCTCCAGGTACAGTTACTCAATCCGGAGCATTTGCCGCTCACGAAGAACGACCTTAACGGGCAGAACACCGTACGGTGGGGGATTGAGTTTACCCCGATCGGGAAACGTGCGGCGTATCACCTCTATCGTGAGAATCCAGGTTTAGGCCAGTTCGCGTTCGGGAATCCGCTGGATTTGGTACGGGTGCCCGCCGAGAACGTACTGCATTGCTTCCGACAGGTAGCGCCCGGTCAGATGCGCGGAGTTACGTGGCTCGCGCCCGTGCTGGTCCCGCTGTATCAGCTCGACCAGTTCATGGACGCGACACTGCTTCGGCAGACGCTCGCGAACATGTTCGTCGGCGTGGAGCAGGTGATCGGGGACGACGGCAGCGTGTTCCTGCCGCCGACCGGAGCGGATACCGATGAGGACCAGAACGACGTAGGGTACGGCGATATCGAGGGCGGTACGGTACTCCGTCCGGACTCAGGCAAGACGATTGAGTGGAGTAAACCTCCGGACCCCGCGGCGACGTATGCGGAGTTCGTCAAGGTCCACCTCCGACAAATAGCGGCTGGTATCGGCATCACCTACGAGCAACTCACGGGAGACCTGGAGGGCGTCAATTACTCCTCCATCCGCGCGGGACTGCTTGAGTTCCGCCGCCGCTGTGAGCAGTTCCAATTTCAGGTGATGGTCCATCAGTTCTGCCGTCCGATCTGGCGAAGGTGGATCAACGACGCCGTGATCATTGGAGCACTCCCGCGCCCACGTAATCAGCAGGGGTGGAACGACCTGTACTCCGTTGATTGGCGCACACCGAAGTGGTCATGGGTGGATCCGCTCAAGGAAGTGATGGCGGCGAAGGAAGAGGTTCGTTCTGGATTCGCCAGTCGTTCCGCAAAGATTCGCGAGAGCGGCGAGGACCCCGAACAGGTTGACGCGGAACGCGCGGCCGACAATGCGCGCGACGAGCAGTACGACCTCGTGAGCGACTCAAACGCTGCGGCCACGGCAGGCACCGGGGCGGCACAGGTAGACCCAGACCAAGCACAGGAGGCATCGAATGACACGACGCGAAAAGCTGCTTGAGTCTCTCGGTACTCAGCCGCACATGATCGAGATGGCCGCGGTGTCGGATTCGTACGCAGAACGTAAACCGTACGAAGTGGTCGAGGGGGTGGCGGTATTCGGTATCTCGGGCGTGCTGTCGAATGATCCGATGTTTGGTGATACGTCCTACGCCTCGATTCAGGATGCCCTAAGGCAAGCCGATGCGGACCCGAATGTAAAATCCATCGTCGCGGTCTGTGACTCTCCGGGTGGCTCGTGCGAGATGGCGTTTGAGACGGCCGGATTGTGGGCCGACGTGAATAAGCGCAAGCCCATCTGCGCGGTGGCTGATCCGAATTCCTACTCTGCGATGTACCTGCTTGCGTCTCAGTCCTCCGAGATCTGGGCTCCGCAAACTTCTGGTGGAGTTGGCTCCATCGGCGTCTACGCGGCGCACGCGGACATGTCCCAGATGCTCGACAAGATGGGCATCAAGGTAACGCTCATCTCTGCGGGCGAGGGCAAGACGGAAGGCAATCCCTACGAGCCGCTGTCGGAGTCCGCATACGCCGAGATCAAGGGAGACGTGGACCGGCTCTATGGTGAGTTTGTCGCATCCGTCGCGCGTGGCCGCAAGATGCCGGAATCGCAGGTTGTCAAACGCGGGGCGCGACTGTATCGCGGCAGCGCATCGGCGCTCGGTTCCGGTCTAGCGGATCGCGTGGGAACTCCCGACGAGGCATGGTACGCGATGGCTTCAAAGAGTTCAGTGGCATCCGCCACGATTCCAGCACAAGAGGAGAACATTATGGCCGATGAACCGGCTCAGGCGGAGGCCCAATTAGAGACCGCCGCCGTCGAGGTGGTAAAAACCGAGATCGTACCGACCGCCGAAGCCGCCGTAACCGTCGAGGTGGCAGTGGTGGACGCCGAGACGATCCGCGCGTCTGCCGCTGACGTTATTGAACTCTGCGTGAAAGCCGGTCTGCCGAACATGGCCGCCGCTCTTGTCCGCAGCGGAAAATCTCTCGATCAGGTTGGCGCCGACCTTCAGGCCGCACGAGTGGCCGAGGACGCCGATACACAGATTCACTCTGCCGTCTTATCCGAGACCGGGGCACTGGCTCCGGAACGCGGGACGGTTGCTAACGTCGATGACTCGCCAATCGTAAAGGCAGCCTCACGGCTCGCCCAGGCGGGAAAGGGGAAAAGCTAACATGGCTGCCAAAACCGAAGGCAACTATCCGGGCGACTGGCTCATTGACGAGTTATTCGCCCCCAACTATTGCCGCGAAGAGGTGACTGTCCTGTCGGGGCAGAAACTCGCTTCCGGCGCCGTTGTCGCGAAACGTGACGACGGTGCGAACGCCGGAAAGGTTGTTGAGTACGAGGGCGACGGTAGCAATGCTACCGCTACCGCAGTGGGTATCCTGATCCATGCGGTTGACGCTTCCGCTACTGGCGCGAATGCCGACACTCCGGGAGTGATGCTGTCGTGCGGTCCCGCGGTCGTCAGCAAGGCGGGTCTCACTTGGAAGACCGGCGAATCAACGACCGACGACATCCCTGAGGCGTATGTTGACCTGAAGGCGCTCGGGATTCATTTCGTGGAGGGGGTGTAACATGCTGAATCCATTCACTGGGACCGGCTTCGACATGGCGGCGATGACCGCCGCAATCAACAAACTGCCGAATCTGTACAACCGGCTGGAATCCGTCTTCGGTGCGCCGAACGGCATCACCACCACGAGCGTGCAGGTTGAGCAGTTGAACGGGACGCTGAACATCGTGCGCTCCCGCCCGCGTGGCGCCGCGGCCGATAAGCCGACGATGGACAAACGCGCCCTGCGGATCTTCGCCATTCCGCATATCCCGCTCGAAGATGTCCTGCTGCCCGAGGACTACCAGAACGTCCGGGCGTTCGGCTCCGAGAGCGCGATGGAAACCCAGTCTTCGATTCTGGCCCGCAAGGTCCAGAAGATGAAGAACTCCCTGGACCAGTCCCTCGAATTCCTCCGCGCCGGCGCGCTCAAGAGCATCATCCTTGACGCGGATGGCTCCACGCTGTACAACCTGCGGACGGAATTCGCCATCGCTGGCCCCGTGGTCGTTCCCACGGTCGGTTCCTACATGGTGCTCGATTTCGTGCTCGACAACGACGGCACCATCGTCCGCGACAAGTGCTTGAACGTGAAGCGTCACATCGAGAAGAATCTCCGCGGTGAAAGCATGAGCGGTCTGCGCGCTCTCTGCTCTTCGACGTTCTACGATGCGCTGACGCATCACCCCGAGGTGGAGAAGGCGTATCAGTTCTACATGCTGAACGGCCAGAACCTCGCTGGCGACTACCGTAGCGGATTCCAGTTCGCGGGGATCACCTTCGAGGAGTACAACGCCTCCTGGACCGACAAGGACGGCAACGCCCGTGTCGCCATCACCGCAGATCACGCCATCGTGTTCCCCGAGGGCACCGGCAATACCTTCGAGCAGGTTGCGGCTCCGGGTAACTTCCTGGAGACCGCCAACACTGTGGGCCTGCCGTATTACGCTCGGCAGGAGCCCAAGAAATTCAACGCCGGTCTGGACATCTGGGCCGAGTCGAACGTCCTGCCGATCTGCAAGCGGCCGGAAGTCCTGGTGGACATCACCATCTAACATCCTCGCAATGCGGGGCTGGGCAACGATCCCGGCCCCGCTAAACCAATACCCAGAACAGGAGAACAAAGACCATGCCTCGTAAAATCATGCGCGGAAATCTGCACATCACCGGCGATCTAACAGTGGATGGGACGCTTACCCCCACTGCCGGAAACGAGTTTGTTGACAACGTTTTCGCCATCAAAGACAATGTAGCGCCCACGAAGAAAATGTCGTTTCAGGTCTCCGGAGTGACGGCCGGCCAGAACCGCGTGTTCACGGTTCCCGACTACAGCGCCACGCTTGCCACCATCGCCGGGACCGAGACCCTCACCGGAAAGACCCTTACCTCCCCGAATGTCGGCCTGGCAATCTGCGACACGGGCGGAAACGAACTGATCAACACTCCGGCGACGGCGAGCGCGATCAACCAGGTGACCGTCCGCAACGCCGCGATCGGAAACTCCCCGAGTTTGTCGGGCAGCGGCGACGATACCGACGTGTCCCTGAAGCTCGGAGCGCAGGGAGTCGGAAAGATCGTGGCGACAGTCGCACTCACGCGGTTCTTCTCGGTGACGACCAACAATACCGCCTCGGACCAGACATACACGGCAGCTCAGATCATCGCGGGCATGATCCTGCGAGATCCAAATGGCGGCGCGCGATCGGACACGCTTCCCACCGCGGCAAACATCGTTGCGGCCATCCCCGGGGCAGTCGTCGGTACCGGCTTCGAGTTCACGATCCGAAACACGGCCGACGCTTCCGAAACGATCACGGTAGCAACGCCGGGCGCCCCGGTAACGCTCTCCGGGACCATGACCATCGCGCAGAACAACTCGAAGCGATTCCTCGTGTTGCTCACCAACGTCAGCTCTGGCACCGAAGCCGTCACGGTCTACTCGGAAGGCACGTCGGTATTCTAGGCCACCCAAGGGGCGGGCTTCGGCTCGCCCCGCCCACCCCAAGGAGAACACCATGAGCAGACTCGCAATCGTTACGGCCACAATCGCGGACGGACAGAGTTTGTCCGGCTCTGCGTCACTCGGTGGGAAATTGCCGGTGGGCATTCTGGCGCCTGCGGCCAACTGGGCCACCGCCGCACTCAGTTTCCAGGGTTCATTCGACGGCCAGGCGTGGGTCAACATCTATGACGACTCGGGCGAATACACGACCGGCGCACTGGCGAACGGTGAGGGCTGCTCGCTAAACAGGGAAGTATTCCGTCCGTGGCAGTATCTCAAGGTCCGCAGCGGGCTTAAGGATGCGGCTGTGGCACAAGCGGCTGGTGACATTCTCACCCTGATTCTGGAGTCGCGATGAAGACCGCAATCCTAACTCTCTTTGCCGCCGCGCTCCTGTGCGGGCAGACGAATCCCTGGAAGCAGAACGGAACGACCATCTCTCCTCGCAAGGCGGGCAGTAGCGTAGCGATCGGCGCTACGGTGCTTAACGTCACATCCGGCGTCATCGTTCCGTTGGCGATTACGACCACAAGCCCGATCAGCCCAGCTGCGACAGGTTTCTACCTCAACAACGGCTCCGGAGCGGTCACCTACAACCTACCAGCCATCATCACGGCCACAGTGGGGCTTCAGATGTGCTTCCGTAACGCGGTTACCCGGACCGGGGCTATTACGCTCACCGCTCCGGCTTCGACCTACATCGACGTGAAAGGGGCGAACGGAAGTGCAGCGGGAACGCTCGTGAGTGGGGGAGCATTGGGCGATTCGGCTTGCGTGGTAGCTGTTTCGACTACGCAGTACATGGCATTCACTGGCGGCGGAACATGGACGAATCAATGACTCCGTACAAAATCCTTATGGTAGGGGTTATAGCTGTGCCCCTGATGGCCCAGGTCGTCGGCACCATGGCCGGAATTACAATGGGGGGTGGCAACGGCGAGTCCTATACCTACTACGTCGATTCCTCCGCCGGCTCTGACTCCAACGCCGGTACGCTGGCGCTGCCGTGGCAGACGATTGCCAAGGTGAACGGGACCACCCTCACGCCGGGTCAGTCTGTCGGTTTCAAGCGAGGCGGGCTGTGGCGCGAGACGTTGACACCGGGGCAGAGCGGAAGCGCGGGGAGTCCGATTACGTTTGGGGCGTACGGGGCGGGGGCTAACCCAGTCATCGACGGCACAGATGTCATTAGCGGCTTCACGACGCATACCAGCGTTGCATCTGCAAACCTTTTTGCGGGCGACATTAACTCAGCCACTTTCTCTCTTAGTGCTTCGACAGTCGCGTCCGGCTCCGACCCCAAGGGGGGAACGTCGGGGTCAGTCATAACAGACGACGGAACAAATGCAGAGCATCTTGCCGAGACATATCCGGCGCAGACTCCAGGCACCACGTATACCTTTTCCGTGTTTGCCAAAGCCGGGACATTGAGTTGGGTCAGGTTGCATACTTCGTGGAGCGGTGGAACTCAATGTAACTATTGGTTTAATGTTGGAACCGGGCAGATAGGGTCCAATTACAAGACAGATGGGTGTACAGCATCCAGCCTGTTGGCCGGGAATGGGTTTTATCGGATTAGCGTGACGACTGTTGATCCATCCGGTAGTACTTATGTGAATACCAGGATTTCCATGGAAAGCGGGGACGGGATTTACAACTATGTCGGCACGGGTAAGTCCCTCACTTTGGCGTGGTCGCAGTGGGAGGCGTCCACATCTGCTGGCAACTATACCAGCGGAGGTACATTCACGGATTACTCTCTGGCAATGGGTACGGCACCAGGACAAGTGTTCGAGAATGGTACGCGTTACTTGCCCGTAGCAGATCAAGCGCACCTTAACGTAGGAAATTCTTGGTGGAGCGGATCATCCATCTATATCCGCACGAGCGGCAACAATGCGCCAACAGGTTACACGCTCACTGCCAGTCAGCGGAACTTCGGTGTCAATATCAGTGGGAAAAGCTACCTTACGGTGACAGGAATAGATGTTCGGGCGGCAAATATCGACATCGTTGTTGCGGAGGACTCTACCGGAGTCACCATATCCAATCTCACCGTAAGAGACGCAGTATGGCAGGGAATCCGGTCGAGAACTTCGGGAACGACTTACCGCAATAATCTTTTGGTCAGCGGCGTGACGTCCCTGAATAATGGAAATACCGGAATTTGTTTTTCCGGGTATACCAAAAACTCCACCGTCGTTGACAGCGTGGCGAACGGAAACGGGCAATTGTGGAGCACGACGGTAAACGATTTGCAGTTTAGCGGCGGGATCAGAACAATTGACTTCCCGCCTGGAAGCACACACTCAAACGGATTGCTAATCACACGAAACACAACATTATCCAATGGAGTTGATTACAACGGCCTTGCGGTTACATGGCCTCAATCAAATGAGACTTTAGCGAACGGAATTGGAATCTGGATTGATACCGCCGATCCAAACGGAGCAGTTGTTTCGTATAACGTCAGTGGACTGAACAAATTGCACGGTATATACATTGAGAACGACAGCGGGATCCTGGTTCACCACAATGTTGCATACTCTAACGATGTAGCCGGAATCGGTGTAGCTACATCGAATAACACTGATGGGACAACGACCAGAAACATGCAGATTTATTCTAACACCCTCTGGGGTAACGTGACCAATTCGGCTCTCGTATACGCTTGGGGACAACTGTTACTATCCGGCTATTACCCTTTGATGGCTGCTGGATGCGTTAACAATACAGTGCAGGACAACATCTCCGTGGCTGCGGTTGCTGGACCAGAACTACTCACCGAGTTCGGTTGCGAGAACGATACCACGCACGGAACCGGAAACGTCTACACGTACAACGCCTTTGGGCCACAAGCGGCCAACTTCATCGAGTGGGGACTCGGCGCATTTCAATCGACGTATACTTCCTGGGCAACGGCTTATGGGAGTGTAACGAACGCTCTCACGACCGATCCACTCCTGACCAATCCCGCAGCGGGCGATTTCACCCTCCAGGCCGGCTCCCCGGCCATCGGCGCGGGCGTCGTGATCTCAGGAATCACCCCGGCATCGAACGTCAACATCGGCGCGAAGTAGGAACCGTAAACAGCGCCAGCGTTACCAAATCCCATGACCCCCTTCGCCTCCGCCCAATCCGCCGGCCGTGCGGCCATGCTCTCCCTCCGCGGCGAGATCGTGACGTATCGGCCTGGGCCGGACGAGGATGTGGTGACGTTGATGGCGATCATCTACGAGACCCCCGAAGCCGAGCAGCAGGCTCCCGGTATCTGGGCGCGCGCGGAAGCGATGTACGCAGACCTTCCGGGAGACCCCGGCGATGCTTCCACGTTGACCGTTCGCGACGTGGAATACCGAATCCGCAGTTTCCGCAAATCGAGCGACGGATCGATCAGCATGGAACTTCGCGAGCGGCGCTAATGGTAATCCTCATCAGCAGGGCAGTACGGCAGGCGGTCAAGTCCGCACTCGCGACGGGATTCAATGCCGCGGCGTCGGATGCCTGTGTGGAGTTCGGCATCGACCCGTTCAGCATCAACTTCGATGAGCCGGGGAAATCGTACTTCGAGTCGAAGTTGGGACTCGAAGACATGGTGCGACTCGAAGTTCCGGAGTCCTGGCCGACGCTCGTGCTGTGCGTAGACGGTAGTAGTGATGACTCCGAGCAGGTGTCGCGCACATGGGCGGGTAGAGTTCAGGCCACGCTGCGAGGATTGCTTCGTTTTCCTGACGCCGACGTAACGGATAACGAAACGGTTGCGGACGCCTTCGAGTCCGCGGTAATCGCGTCTATCTTCGATGCTGACCTCGGAACCATCACGCTACTGAAGGGTTCGTCCATGACTCGCTCCGATCTTCTGTGGATCGAGGGCGCGTTCTATCAGTCGGTGGAATTCACTCTAGTTTTTGAAAAAGACGTTTAGGAGAAAAACATGGCATACGGTTCGTCTCGCAATCAACGCGGGTACGTGCAGAAAGAATCTTCCTGGGGCGTTATTCCCGCTACGGGTAACGTGGCGACCGTGGCGGCCACCGACGCATTTCAGTTCATCTCACTCGACATGAACTCGGCTCAGCCGATCAATGCGCGCCCCGACAAGACCGGCTCGCTCTCTCAGGTGAAGGGCACGGCTGGCCGCAAGTCGGCTACGTGGTCGATGACCTGTTCGCTGGCTGGCAGCGGAGCGGCAGGAACGGCTCCCGACATCGATGTGTTTCTTGCTGCTCTGATGGGCAAGGATGGGACCGTAGCATCGAGTACCTCGGTGACCTATGCCCTGGAGGATGCCTCCCCCTCGTTGACCATCTGGGACTTCTGCCCGCCGGCCGGAGTTGAGCAGCGCTGCATCTTCGGCGCCATCGTTCAGAAGGCGACGATCTCGTTCGGCGGAAACTTCGCGCAGATCACGTTCAGCGGCGAGGGAAAAGCGGTACTCACCAAGAACGGTTACGCGGGCGCGGACACGGACGGCAAGGGCGGGCTGAGCGCATTCCCGTCTGAGCCCGCGAGCCAGACCACGGCGGGTAGCGCGGTGAGCGGCTACAAGGGCACGGTCACGCTCGACGGTGTTGCTTACACTACGATCCGCACGGGCAGTATCGACATCGCCATAGCCCGCGAACTCCCGAAGGATGGATGGGACACGGATTATCCGCTTGCTCCCGCGGATGGAATGCGGACGGTGAGCGCGAACTGGTCACAGTATGAAGACGATGCGGCCGGTCTCGCAACCCTCATCGGAAAGATGATCGCGCATACCACGTTCGATCAGTCTTTCGCGTTCGGTAAGACTGCCGGGAACATTTGGACCGTCAACATGAACGACAACCTGTTTGACGCTCCCGAGTTGCGGTATGATGCGGCCCGCCGTTACTACGGCCTCAAGTGCCATGCGGCGGCAAGCAGCGGAACGGCGAAGGACGAGGCGACAATCGTCTGCACGTAGGCTTATGAACATCGAATCCCGATCTGTTCTCCATTCGACCATAGCGGAGGGTGTCTCAATCACCCTCCGAAAATTCAGTGTGAAACGTCGCGCGCAGGTGGAACTCCAACTCTCCGAGTACCGCGAACGCCAGAAGGACATCGCGCGTCAGATGTCCGAGTGCTTCATCAAGGCAGACGTTAAGGATGATGAGGGAAAGCTCATCGAAGCAGGCGACTCTGCCGAAGTTCGGCTCGAGAAACTCCGTAAGCAGGCAGCATTCCGCATCGACTTCGAGAGCCTCGATGACGCATACCTGAAGCCTGCGTACCTAAAGGTCTACATCGATAAGATTGAGGGCCTGGACATCGACGGTACGCCGGCTACGGTGGACACGTTCATCGAAGACGGGCCGGTCGAACTCGCAGACGAGGTGTACGCCTACATTCAGACGCACAACGGCCTAACGCCGGGGGAAAATTCCGCCTCCGGACAGCCTGGCACTTCGGCGCCTCCGGAGGCGAATCCGACCCCGAGTACGACTGCGATTCCTGCCGAGAGTCCGGCCGCATAAAAGAGTGGTACTGCAAGTTCTCTCGCCCGCTCTACCGTGCGGACGGAAGTAAACGGCTCGTCAAGTCCTGGAGTCCCGTGTACCGGACCCACGACGGCAAGCCCTACGGGGTTGAGATCTCATCCGAGGAGTGCCCGGTGTCCGTCATTACCCCGACGAGCAAGGCACTCCTCCGCATCACCTCTGAGGCGCGCGCAGCATTCCGGGGATACGGCGTCACTCCAGCCAATGCCTCCGACTGCCGCATTCACGACGCGCTCGTACTAATCGAGCACTGTCGCAACGAAGAGGAGGCGGCCCGCCCGCTTCCTGGTTCCGACCGATGATCCAAGTCAAAGTCACCCTAGACCCGAAACTCCGGCAGCTCGTAACCACTTACAAGCGTGAGGTGGGCGGCGGGCGCCTGCGTCTGTTCGGGCCGCTCACTCCGCGCGCACAGCACATGATGACCCTCGGTGAGTACGGCGTGTCTCTGATGAAGCAGCGCGTGGGTAAGGGAATCGGTTCTGATGATGCTCCGATGCCCCCGTTGACCGCTCGGTACTCAAAGTTTAAGAATCGCGCGAAGGGCCGAACCGTCCGCGATCTTTCGTTCACAGGCTCCATGCTCAACGACATGTCCCTGCGTTCTGTTTCCGAGAGTCAAGCACGCATCGACATCACCACCCGCGATGGACGCATGAGGGCTCGCGCAAACGAGCAGAAAGCACCGTGGTTCGGGTGGTCTCCGCAAGATCTACAGAAACTCGGGACGATGTTCTGCAAAATGTTCGGCGGTCAGATGGCGAACTTCGGAGCACACATTTTCGGAAGCAGATCCGGTCCTATCTGGATGGACCCGCTTGGAACCACAACCTCTAATCGGAGGGCTGCGTAATGGCTGGCTCTGATCGTTTCACCGGGATTATCGAAGCGAAGACCGTAGGGGAGGCGGATCTCCAGCGATTTACGCAGGCACTTGAGAAGACCGCGAACGCTCTCGACAAGAGCGGGAAGTCGGCGGAATCAAATTCTGCATCCTTCGATAAATTCGCGTCAGGCGTAAAGAACGCAATCCAGAATCCTCTCCAGGCCGCCGGTAACGCGGCCGAAGCATTCCTGCAATCCCTCGGCCCGATGGGGGCCGGTCTCGCAGTAGCCGGTACTGCAGCGCTGGTTGCTGGAAAGCAGATCTTCGATTTCGTCTCCGTGATGGGGAAGGCGGCGGAGCAGCAGATCAATGCGGCCGGTCGCATCGGTGTCTCGGTAGGCCAGTACCAGCAGTTCTCGGCCGCGGCACGAATCGCCGGAGTGGACATCGGCTCTCTTGAGTCGGGAATGCGGAAGCTCTCCGAGGCGCTCGCCGGAAACTCGGATGAGGGCGAGAAGGGAAAGCGCGTTCTCCGCCAGTTGGGCGTAGACGCGAAGGACTCCTACGGCCAACTCAAGCCGATGGGGGAACTCATCACCGAAATCGGGGCCGCGATCGCGCGCCTTCCCGGTGGGCCGGAACAGCAGCTCGCAATCAAGAATCTATTCGGGCGCGGAGGCGCGGAATTGCTGCCGCTGTTCCAGCAGATGCCGCAGTTGATGTCGCAGGTTAAGGGCCTGGGGGTCGGGATCGATGAGAACCTGACCTACGAACTGGCGAAGTTGGACGACGAGATCGACAAACTTGGCATTCGCTGGGACCAGTTCAAACGGAAGGTGGCGGGCGGAGTCGCAATCCAGATCCGCGTACTCTCTAATGACGGCTCTGGTCTGACGAACGCAGACCGTATCCGCATGGGGGCCTACGCTCCCGGTGGGATGCCGGGTGGTATGGGCGACGAATTGCAGGCGCCCAAGAACACGGTTGGGAATCCAGGGTGGGCGATTCAGGAAGGGTTAGCGTCTCGCGCCAACGAGGGGAGCGCGTGGAATGCGTACTTCAACAGCCTGCGCAGTTCTATCGCCATTGAGCAACGACTCACTGAGGCGCGCAAGAACCTCAAGGAAGCCGAACTCGCGCAAGACGAAGCGGCCCACAAAAAGGCCATTGCATCTATCCAATCTCTCGAATTTCAACTGAAGTTCGCGAAGTCCGGAGAGGAGTCGGCGTACTTCATCGACAAGGGCGACACGCTTCCGCCAGCGATGCGGATGCGACCGTCGCTGTTTGGGCGCGGTGGACCCTCCGCGAATGTGGCGACTCTCTTGGGCGGTCGCGGGCTGGGCACGTTCCAGACCAGCGAAGCCGACATCACCGGAACGAATTCCGGCAGCGAGGCGGCGTCCTTGGCGCAATCAATCGCCTACCTCGCCGGGATGAAGGAAGTCCAGGAGCGCGGCGAGGCACTCTCGAAAGCCTCCCTTGAGCACCAGATCCGCATGGTGGACCTGTTAAGCGGACCCGGTGGAGAGATCGCGGCTATCGAGAAAATCTACCAACTCCGCATCTCTGGAGCGAAGACCGAACTGGAGACCCAGGACGCCATCAATCAGCGGCAGGAAGCCCTCCTCCAACTCCACAAGCAGCAAGTCGAGCAGTACGTCTCCCTCGTGCAGGGCGCGACGAATGCCCTATTGAGCGGCGGCGGCGGGCTCGGCTCGTTCCTCAAGGGTCAGGGTGTCGGGCTACTCTCCACGGTGGCGGGCAATGCGACGAAGCTAGGCTACGACAAGTTCGGCAGCATGATCCCGCACGCGGGCGAGGGCACGATGCTCGGCGGGTTGTTGTCTGGCACTCCGTTCGGTGCCGACCCATTGAAGGCGGCGACGGATCAGAACACGCTTGCGACAATCGCCAACACGCGGGCGCTGATGACCTCTGCCAGCGGAGGTGGGGGTGGACTCGTCAGGACTGCGGCGGGCGGCCTCTCTATCCCTTCGTTCGGCGGAAGCACGGGAGGCGGAGGCGGAAGCACGATGGATGCCCTTGACTCCATGAGCCTGTCTGCTGCCGATTCGTATCTCGGGAAGCCAGAGACACTGAACTTCTGGGGACAACACGGAAATACCATTCTGGGAGTGGGCGCGGCAGCGGGCGGGGCGCTCGGTATCTACGAAGGTATCAAGTCAGGCGGCGCTCGCGGCGCTCTCACTGCGGCCGGTTCTGCCGTCGCCGCAGCGGGTTCTATTATCGGATTGGTCTCCAAGTCGCTTTCGTTCCTCGGACCGGTGGGGATGATTGCTGGCATGGGGCTCGGGATGCTCACGGGCGTATTCGGTGATCCCAAGAAGAATCGAGCGCAAGAGGAATCCGACTTCATGAACGCGCATCGATTCACCGGCGCGGACCCCGTTTCCTACTCCGTTGACATGTACGGGCGCACGACCGATTACGATATGCGCGGGAATTCGCGGAGCATCATCGTCAACAACTATCACGTTCAGGCGATGGATGCGGCGAGCTTCGATCAGTTCCTTTCCAAGAATGCCGACACGCTGAATCGCGGGGTGTCGCGCGCCATCGACCAGGGCGGGGCAATGGTGCCAAAAATGAGTCAGGCTCTAGGCCTCTCCTGAAATGGCCGGCACCTATCCCAATCTCGCAGACGGTAAGCCTGTTCGCGCGGGCTATACTCACTCCCTGGTAATTCGTTCAGACGTCAAGCAGTTTCGCTCCGGCAAAGAGCAGCGGTACGCCATCAGCGGACTGCTGAACCTATTCAAGTTCCCGTACTCCAATCTGAAGTGGACCGAGGTGGTAAGCCTCCGCGATTTCGTCATAACGCAAAAGGGCGCCTTCGATTCATCCTGGTCGATCACGCTTCGTGACCCGTTCACCCTGAGTGACCGGTCCTACGCGAACATGGGGCTGGACTCGGATACCTTCGAGTACACCGAGACGCAGAACGGCAGATACTCAGTGAGTCTTTCGGCGTCGCAGACTGTCGGGGAAGCGGTCACGGTGAACCCGCAGGCGGCCTACCCGGCGCTTTCCACGGGCGCGAAAGTGCAGCTTCCCAACAAGGTCGGGCTGAACTACTCCACGCTTCGAAACGATCTCGACTGCGGAAAACGCATCGCGTATTACTCGTGGTCGTCTCCGCTCCGCGTGATGAATCTGGAATACGCCGACATCACGGACGCCGAAGTGCAGACCATCGTTACGCACTACCAGAAGGCGGGCGGCCCGGTCAATCCTTTTTCGTTCACCGATCCAGATAGCGCGGCGGTCTATGCCGTCTGCCGTTTCTCGCCAGACCCCATCAGCATCACGCGCATCTCGAAGAACAGCAACAGGCTTACCGTAGGCGTCGAGCAGTACCTCTCCTAATGGCCTTCACGATCGACCAAGCGAAGGAACTCGTAGCGGGAAAGCTTCCGCTTTTGCTCTCGAAATTCACGTTCCTGGACGGCTCGAATCTCTACCTGTCCACACACGCTGTAACGTATAGCGGGCAAGCGTACCAAGCGCGGCTATCCACCATCGACCTTGAGCGCGTCCAGATGATGTCCGAGAGCGGAATCGACATACCACCGTCGCTCTCGCTGCACATTGCGGACGCGGACGGCTCGATTCTCTCCAACTACGAGAACGCGGCGGGCTTGGGGTTTAAGGGCGCGCAAGTAGAAGTGCGCTTCGTGTTCTACGACATCCTGGGGGCGGAATTCAGCACGGATTCACTCGTGCGTTACACGGGCATCTGCGATCCGGCCTGCCCGACTGACGACGTTACACTCGAAGTGCGGACCACGAACCGGCTGAACGCATCTAAAAAGATGCTGCCGTCGTTCCTGATTCAGAAGCACTGTCCGAAGATTCAACCGAAGTCCGCGTCTCAATGCGCCGAGGCAGCGAACGAGGATTCTGATTTCTGGTGGTGCGGGCTCGCCTCTCCGACATCCGACTGCTACAACACGCGCGAGGGGTGTCTGGCGGTCAATAACCTGGTGCGGTTCGCGGGCGTCACGTATCAGCCGCTCGCGGATGGCGGCAAGGGCCGGGAGTACACCTCGGGCAACTGGGTTCAGCTTTACAATTCGAGCAACGACGCGAAGTACGGCGAACCGTGGCCGGCAGTGTTGGGCCGCGGGTGGGTAGAATGTCCCGTGCTCAACATGCGGCAGGACGGAAACTTCACCCGCTGCGACGTGGGGTTATGTGTCGGGCATATCGATACCGGGAACACGGCCACGCTTGGGATGAAGGTGGTCGTTCAAGGCTACGAACTTCCCCCCGGTGGATACGACGCCGGAAGCTGGACCGCGCTCAACCCCGGCAATGTGGCCTGGTGGAATTGGGTTAGCCGCGGGTGGCGCGATGGGAATACGCCGTCGCGGTTCAACGGCAAGGAAGATCCCTACGGCTCCGAGGCGGTAATCGAAGTCGTTCTCCCCCGTTCCGAGGCGGGCGGCGAGAGCGTGCCCTCAGTGTCGGTGCTGTTCTCCGGCCCGCAGATCCGCACGTACAGCACGACCTCGACACACGCTGACGCATGGACCGATAACCCGGTCTGGCATTTGATGTGGGCGCTCGTGCGGGCGGGCTGGTCCTATTCGGAGTTAGATATCCAGAGTTTCATCGACGCCGCTGCGATCTGTGCTGCCTCGGTTTCGTACACCTCGCAATACGGCGGAACGCTCTCGCACGCGCGGTACAAGTCGAACGTGATCCTTCGGCAGCGGCGGCAGGCGTCCGACATCATTCGGGGCATCCGGCAGAACTGCTGTGCGCTCCTGCAACCGAACCGGGACACCGGGAAGCTATCGGTAATCGTCAAGGGCACACTGGCGGACCAGCAACCCTCGGCTGTGGCCGGCAGCAACTACAACACTGCCGTGGTCAGCATTACGCGCGGCGGTTCGGTCACCAACGGATACGCAGCATACCGCTTTTCCGAAGACAACACCATCAGCATTAAGGGCATCCCACGGCCGATCACCGACACTCCCAACCGAATCGCATTCCAGTTCCAGGACTCGGAGGCGCAATTCGCGCAGACGAGCCTAGCCCTAAGCGACTCCGACGATATTGAGCGCGTCGGGCAAGAGATCGGCGCCACGGTTCAAATCGACGGATGCGCCACCTACGATCAGTCCGTGCGGCTCGCGAAGATCATGCAGAAGGAAGCACACCGCGGCAATGTGCAGGGAGACACGCGCGGGACTCGCTGGTTCGAGTTGACCACGTCCATCAAGGCGATTCGGGTCTACGTCGGGCAGATCGTCATAGTTGACTGGACGAAGTTGCAACTCTCGGGTACGTTGTTCCGCGTTCAGGGCGTCCAGGGGCCAAAGAAGGACGGCACGATCACACTCACACTATCGCAGCATGACGATACATGGTACATCGACTCTCTAAGCCAGAGGCCGGACCCGGCGTACAGCAACCCGAAGCGGGATAAGCTCGCACGAGCGAGTTACCCGCTGTGCCCCGATCACATCTACGCGCGGGCGAGCGATGCATGGTACTTGCAGTCAGATCGTTTTCACCGGCTCACCCCGCAGTGGAGCATCGGGGCGAACGGAACCTGGAACGGGAAAATTGAAGTCCAGTCGAAGATGCCGCCGAACGTGTTCGGTATCGCACAGCCTCCCCAGGTCGCCATGCAGGCGACTACGGCGGCAAGCGGCGGAAGTCTCGGAGCCGGGCTTTACTATCTGGCGATTGCGGCCAAGGATGCGGCCGGGCTCTATTCTCCGCTCTCTGTGGTGGCCTCGGCGTATCTGGCGTCCGGCACAGCCAACACTATTACGATTCCGGTTCAGTGGTGGGATGCCGATACCGCGGGCTGGGCGCTCTACGCGGGCCGCACGCCCTTCCGGATGTCCTGGCAAGCCTCCGGCACCGGGAAGCCCTCCACGGTCACGCTAACGTCATGGCTGGACTGTCGCGGCGGTGCCCCCGACCAGGAACTCGACGCCGTACAGCCGATGGGGAAGGTTGTGGCGCGCGCTGGCATCTGGGGCGGTCCCATCGCGGCTATCGGCACCAACACGATCACCTTGAAGTCGGCAGGCGGCTGGACGGTAAACGCGCTCGCGGGGCGGGACCTCACCGTGATCTCGAAGGCCGACAACACCGAACTCCCGCTCCTGAACTACAGCATCTCGGCCAACACGGCGCCGGGCGTCTTGACGGTCTCTCCGAATCCCGCTTCTGACGGTCTAGCAATTGGCGACATCGTGATGATTTGGGCCAAGTACACCGTAACGAACGGCGGAAAAACCCTCACCGATGCGCTCATGGTCAACCCGGACTATCCGAGCGGAATTGTTCCGACGAGGGAAGTGGGCAAGATCGCGCGGATACGACACGGCACGGGCGAGGGCCTGACGAACCGTATCACGGCCGCCACATCCACCAGTTATTCGTTCTCCGAGGCGTGGCCGGTCACCCCCGATACGACCAGCCGAATTATCGCGGAAGACGCCGACTGGCTCCCGCTCGCGAATCCGTATCGGCCGATCAGCAACACCGATCCCGAGCAATTCGTTAGCTTCAACATCCCGATTCAGAACGACGTTCGGCAGATGCTTCTGATCGGCCTGAAGACGATGGACGGCCGCGGGAATTCATGCGCCGAAGCCCTGATGAAGATCCGGGAGATTTGGCTGGAGGGGAAGCCGAAGACGGTTCGGACAGTTGCGGATGATTACGTGATGGTGCTCGAAGACGAGACCATCCTTGCCGACACGACGGCGAAGAGTGTCACGATCACGATGCTTTCGGGAGCCAACACCAAGGGGCGCGAATTCCAGTTCTCGAAGATCTCCGGAGACGCGCACACGGCAACCATTCACGCCGCTTCTGGCGAGACGCTTCCCGATGGGACGGACAACGTGGTACTCAGCCTCCAGGGTGATGCCGTGGTCATCAAGGGCGTTCAGTAATGGCGAACAATCTCGTAATCACATCAAAGAGTGGGCCTTCGTGGACCGGCTCCGGCTCTCCCGATTCCCCGACACAGCCGACGAACCCCAACAACCTCGCCGCGACCTTCGGAGCCTACTCCACGGATGGCAAGACCTTCACGGTTAAGCTGACATTCGATGCACTCACCGGCCTGACCGCGGGCCTGCATTTCTTCGATGAGTTCCCGGCGAATGACAGCGCACTGATAGCCGATGGCACGATGGTAGCTGACGGCACACACCCGGCGGTGGGTGACTGGTCTCCGCGCGACGATGGCAAATGCACGAAGTCGCCGAAGATTCTGACCTTTCCCACGTCAGCGGATCAGACCTCGGCCCTGTCGATGCGGATCTACGGTGCCCCGTACACGGCGAACAACGTAGAGACGAAGCTAATCAAGTACGGGCTCACGGGCGCAACCCCGTCAGTTCTGGTGACGATCCCCGTTCCGCCTGGCGTGACGCCCACTGGCCCGCGCGGGCAGGAATACTGCCCCGACGTGAAGGACGCGGCCGTCCGCACCGAGATCCGATTCGAGTCCGGTGTGGCGACTCAGTACTATTACGTCACGTTCACCAAACCCATCGACCCCCGCTGGCACGGCTGCTATATCGAGATCTGGCCCAAGGGTGGAACGAGCGTATGGAATGTCGGCGTAGTGACGCGCTCGTCGGATACGGTGCCCTCGAACTGGGGCAAGATCCCCGCGTGGGCGGCAAACGGGTACGCGATGGAGGTGCGCTTCCGGTCCTTCGCAGACCCGAACGATAGCGCGACGGTCACCGACGACAAGGTGAACACCTACATCCCCGGCTACACGCCGATGGTGATGAGCACCCTCGGGCAGGCGGGAGGAACGATCGACCTCGGGCAGACGCTCGCCTCGTCCATTGCGTCCCATCTCAACGTGGCGTCCGGCGTATTGGGTGTCGCCGCATCCGGAATCACCTATGACCTAGTGGCGGATTATGCCATCCACAACAATCATCTTCAGCGGGTGGGGGTGGACAAAATCGCCATCGGTGACGCGGACATCGTAAATCTGGCGGCAGCGAAGATCACAACAGGAACGCTAGCCTCGGGGGTGATTTATTCCGGCACGATCAACACCACTCAGCTTAACTCCGGAACGGTTTCGGTAGCCATCACGCTCACCTCTCCGAACATTCAGGTTTCAGCCGGGACCGACACAATCACCCTAAATTCTGGCGGGCTGAGTATTACCTACGGTTCCAACTCCGCAACATTCAACAACCGCGGCATGACGGTTGCGACCTCCACTACGACATCCTGGTATTACCGCGATTCGCTGCAAATCGAAGGCGCCAGCCATGTGATGAGCATCGATGACCAGACTATCACAATGGACGACGGACACGGTACTGGATTCGAGATCACAAAGACCTACATCAGCCTGAACGGATCGGCGGGGCTCACGACGACGCGAACAGTGAAGGACGGAAGCGGAAACAACAAGACAGTCACAATCACGGGCGGAATCATTACCGGATGGGCAACGTAGGGCGGGTGTTTCATGTTGGCCTGCTCCCCCAAGTTCAGGGATTGCGCCTGTTCCGGCATCTCGCCGGACACCATGCCCGCCCCGAAACAGCTTACTCAAAATCTGCCGTCTCCGGCAAGCGGTGAATTTCAAGCCGGACCTTCTGCCAATCCTGGATGCCGATGGGAATCGTGGAAATGACGCGGTTTTTACTCGGCCCCTTGAGGTCCCGGAAGTCAACAACGAACGTCTCGGAATGCCCAGACGGTTTGGTCACGATCACCCGCACGATGTCGATGTTGCGCGTCAGGGAGTCGATGGAAATGTCCGTGGATCCCGACTGGTGCGAGTCCTCGATGTACCAGCGGATTCCGGAGGCGTTGTTGACGTAGAACTGCTTGGGTTGAATCTGTGCGCTCAGGGGCAGCGCGAAAAGTAGCGCGGCAAACATCGCGATTTGCTTCACTTGATTCCTCTTTTCTTGGTGGATTCACGAACTGCCACCTCAAGCGCTGATGCCTGAGAGATTCCCAACTCGGCGGCAAGGAGAGCAAGCAGCCTCAGCATTTCCTCGCTCAGCCGGAAACTGGTTGCTTTCTTCATAGCCGCATAGTACCGCGTGTAGCGGTACGTTGTCAATACCCTTTATGCCAGACCAATCCCAAAGTACTGAAATCGTTCAGCAAATGAAGGCCGCGCAGCTTTCTCCGGACCAGGTGGACACCGCCGTGAGTATCGTTCAGGCGATACTCGGCGCTGGACTGAACCCGCAAGAGGTGGCAGCGGCCTATCGAGCAGCCATCGCGCCGCCCACGATGCCCACGCTGCCTATTCCAACCGATCCCGCTCCGTTCTTTGCGTACTTGACCGTAGACGTGGATTCCGACCCCGGCATCTCTCCCGTGATGGTTCCAGCTCTCGCGATCATGGCGGCGATTGATGCGACGGATTACCAGGGCACCATTACGGGGCTCGCGGATCTGTACCGCGCGGAACGCAAGGCCCGCCCGCAGATGTCCACCCTATATGCCCAGCAGAAACTCGATGCCGAGCAGAAGCCCGAACCGGAACCGCTGCCGATCGAGCCCGCGCCGCTTCCCATCGAACCCATTGAAGAGGTGAAACCGTGAAACAGAAAGTCGCGCAGTACATCCTGACCGACGAGGAGCGGGCCGCCGTGGAGGCAGTCATCGTCCGTCCGCTGGCAACGCTGAACGCTCAGGCGGCGGCAATGGCGCTCGTGTTTCGCGTTCAGCACGGCATGTCACCCGCGGCCGGATTCAACGCCGACTTCACAGCCGTCGAAGAATTGAAAGCGAAGGAGTAACCCATGTCAGTCTGGAGAGCACTGCTATCGAGATTCGCTTCCGGCTTCGCGCCCAGCTACACGGATTTCTATGATCTGGCCTACGACATTCAGCACCCTGCGGGCGATACCGCACACCAGGGCTACAACATCACGGACGTCGGGCAGTTGAACTTCTATGCGGGCGGGGGGATCGGGCAGGACTCCTGGGCGGCTCCAACCCTTGGGGCCTCGTGGGTCAACTTCGGCTCCGGCTACACCTCTGCTGGCTACCGCATGGACAAGCAGGGCCGCGTCTGGGTTCGCGGACTCATCAAGTCCGGAACCACGACCGATGCCACAGTGCTGTTCACCCTGCCGTCCGGCTATCGGCCCGCCGGCAACATCCTCCGCACGCTCGGATGCAACGCCGGTGGGAACCCCTACGTCGTGATCGGCACGGACGGAACGATCAAGATCTACAGTGTCACCGGGAATACCTGGCTCTCAATAGAGGGCATTTCGTTCTCGACGGATTGACGATGACACCCACCCGCGAAGACGTCGAGAATTTCATTCGTTGGCTCGCCCCCCAGTTGGGCCTTGATTCCGACTTGCATCTGCGGCAGTGCCAAGCGGAGAGCGGATTCAATCAGGCCGCGATATCGCCGTGCGGTGCCATCGGCCTCATGCAGTTGATGCCGAAGACGGCCGAGAGCCTAAAGGTTGACCCGAAGGACTGGCGGCAGAACGTCAACGGCGGGCTGAAGTACATGGCATCGCTGAAGAAAAAGTACGGCGAATATCCGAAGGCGCTCGCGGCTTACAACTGGGGGCCGGGCAATCTTGACAAGTGCCTGACGGCCCACGGCTCGGACTGGCGCGCGTTCCTGCCGACCGAAACGAAGAACTACCTCAACAAGATTCTGTAAGGACCCCTCCATGAAACGACTCATCGCATTGCTTTCGTTGTGTGTCTGCGCGTTCGCAACCCAGATCACCGGCCCGATCAAGACGCCGTACGGTACCGGCTGGTCCGGCGACATCCTCATCGACTGTCCCTCTGGCGTGAATGCAGCCGGGGACGTGATTCGCCGATGGGCGATGAAGGTCTCCGTTGTCAACGGCATCGTCAATCCGCCCACGGGCTACGTCGATATCGACCCCGGAGACGCGGGCCAACCGACCGGGCGCCGATGCAGCGCGACGTACCGGCCGTCCAACGGCGGGCAGACGTGGCCGGAGACGTGGCTCGTACCCACCTCGGCAAGCCCGCTCAAGGTCTCGCAGATTCAGGTCGGGAATGCGCCCGCTCCGCCGACTCCGATTCAGCCGAGCCAGATTGCGCGATCCGGCGCGACCACGGGGCAGGCGCTTGTGTGGAATGGCGCGTCCTGGCTCCCAGCGAACGCTGTCGCGGGCTCCGCGGCATGGGGTGGCATCACCGGCGGGGACCCGTTGCAGCAGCCCGACCTGGCGGCACTGTTCGGAGCGAAGCTCACCACTCCCAGCGGATCGGGAATCGTCGCCGTGACGAGCGGCACGCCCGGCCTGGTGGCGGGCACATCGACCGATTGCGTGCGCGTGGACGGAACTTCCGGCCCGTGCGGTACCGGAACGGGCGGCGGATACGGGCAAACGTGGGATTCGCTCTCGGCTGTCGGCACGACTTGGGACGCGCTGTAAAAGAGGGGAAAAATGAAAACGATCATCCTGACTTTTGTTTTGGCGGTTGCGGCATTCAGTCAATGTACGCAGACGCAAGTCGCGGTACGAACCGGGCCGGTGAGTGCTCCAGTGACCGTGTGTGTGGATACCACGAGTCTAGCTGTCATACTGAGCGGCTACTGGGCGGGCGATTCCCGCGCGGTAATCAACGCGAATTTCGCGCGCCTCCAGAATTTCCCCATCGTTGATGTAGCTTCACTGCCTGCGACGTGCGCGGTTGGACAGCGCGTCTATCAGACGGGCTTGAGCCTACTCTATCGTTGCTCGGCGACGAACGTCTGGACTTCGGATCGTTACCTCATCTCGTCCTCGGCTCCCGCGTCCTGCACGGTCGATGACGTGTGGCTGGACAAGAGTGTTCCGGGGTGGAAACTCTGCACCTCGACGGGCACTCCGGGAACGTGGTCTGCATTCGGCGGGGGTTCTGGTGGGGGTGGCTCGTGGGGCCAGATCCTCGGCACGCTATCGGATCAGACGGACCTCGCAACCGCGCTCTCTGGAAAATCGCCGGTAGGTCACGCGCACGCGATCAGCGACGTGAGCAACCTTCAGGCAGGGCTCAACGGGAAGGAGAATCTCGCAAGCAAGGGGCAACCATTCGGCTATCCCAATCTCGACGCGAACGGACTGGTTCCAGTGGCGCAACTCCCGGCCAACTCTGCGACCGCGTGGGGCGGGATCACCGGCTCACTGGCGGCACAGACCGACCTCGTTGCGGCGTTCTCCGGCAAGCAGGATTTCAACGCCAATATCCAGGCCCATATCGCCAGCACCTCTAATCCGCACGCCACAGACAAGACGCAAATCGGGCTCGGTACGGTGACGAACAATCCTCAGCTCAAGATCGCCAGCAATCTTGCGGACCTGAACAACGTCGTCACCGCCCGCGGAAACCTCGGACTCGGCGGAGCCGCACTCCTCAATGTTGGTACTGCGGTGGGCACGGTTGCGGCAGGTGACCACCTCCACGCCGGGGTCTATGCGGCACTCTCTCACGTTCACGATGCAGCGGCAATCACGACCGGCACGATTCCGATTACCCGCATCTGCTCGTCCGGCACGATGGACAGCACCACGGTAGTCGGCGGAGACGGCGTGTGTCGAGTTCCCCCGGGCGGTTCGGGAAGCGGCGAGGTAAACACCGCATCGAACACCGGCACAGTGGGCACCGGATTGTTCAAGGGGAAGACCGGCGTGGACCTTGCGTTTTACAAGCTGTATTCCGCGAACAACCGTCTGACGATCGCCCTCAACGGAACCGACCGCGTGGACGCGACGATCAACGAGGGAAACATCGTACATCAGAACCTCTCGGGCGCTGGCGCGAACACGCACGCACAGCTTGACGCGCACCTTGCCAACATGAGCAACCCGCACGGCGATACCGCCGCGCAGGTTGGCGCGGTTCCCGCTGGCGGCGATGCGAACGTAGTCACGGTCGGCACGATCACCGCGGGCGTCTGGCATGGTACGGCCGTAGCGGACACCTACATCGCCTCGGCTGCAACGTGGAATGCGAAACAGAACGCCATCACGGGCGCGCCTTCGACTTGGCCTGCGATTGCGAGTGCGACGGGCGCGGCGAACGAATTGAACGCATCGGACGGAGCCGGTCATCTTCAGGGCACCGGCGTCTTAGGTTCCGGTGGAGTAGTTACGGCGCCGAATGGTTTCGTGGGCGGTTCCACGTTCTCCGCAACTGGTGCCGAACAGGCTAAGCCATCGGCTCCGACGAGCGGTAGCGGGACTATCTGGTTTGATTCCTCCGCGCATATCCCACAGTACGAGGGCAGTGCGGGAACTGTGGCAGGCACGATGGTTTACCCGGCGGCCAGTCGCACGGCGAACCAATTTGTGACGCACGTCGACACAGCGGGAATACAGCAGAAGGCCGCGATTGCGGACGCCGACGTGCCGAGCACGCTTACGGGCAAGACGATCGATACCGCAACCCCGACGGAAGTCAGCTATCTGTCTGGAGTCACGAGCGGGATTCAGGCCCAGCTCAATACCCGCCTGGCAACCGATTACACGGCTTCGGTGGCAGGCAACACGATCAGCCTGACCTCCGGCGTATTCGGGATCGGCAACGTGGCCCGGACGATCTCGGCCAGTTCGGCGGCATCTCCCACGGGCACGGGCACCGTTTATTTCTACCTGACGTCGGGTGATACCCAAGTTCGTATCGGACGGGGAACGGGAATTACCGGGGCCGGAACCCTGACAGCGATGACGGACGACGGGGCGGTTACGGCCTATCCCGCGGACGCCGTAATCCTTGCGGACTGCGATGTAGTGAGCGGGACGGTCGGGGCCTGCCGGAGAACCTGGACGGCCTCTCACCGGGATCTGGTAGCGGCGGGAACTGGGCTCACAAAGACCACCTCGAATGGAATTCCCACGCTGGCTCTCGGGAATACGAGCACCACGGTCAATGGGCAGACATGTACCCTCGGCGGAACCTGCACGATCACGGTAGGGGGCACCCCTGCGGGCGCGACGAAGCAGGTGCAGTACAACAACGCTGGCGCGTTCGGCGCAACCGCTGGTTTTGAATTCGATGCGGCTACTAATCGCCTGTCCACCCCAGCCTCGAGTGACGGGACATCCGGCTACTTCGAGTGCATTGAAGGAACGATTCCGACCACGACGCTTGCATCCGGACACTTCGAGCTGTGGTGCAACTCCTCAACACACAAGCTGGAACTGAGGACTGCAACTAGCACGTCAGTCCCTCTGGCTTTCTCCCCAACTTCTACCACGGCCAACCAGATGCAGGTCTCGACGGCCACTGCCGGTCTAGCAGCGTGGAGTACAACGACCTGGCCGGTCACTACGACGGTTAATCAACTCCTCTACTCAGCGTCCGGTAATGCCGTCAGCGGTCTTACCACGTCCAACTCGGGAGTCCTGGTTACCACCTCCGGGGGGGCTCCGTCAATCGTCGCATGTACGTCGGGAGTCCTCAAGGGAAGCTCGGCACCTGGATGCGCGGCACTGATAGCAACCGACATCCCGGTGACTCCGATCCCGACCCCCAGTACCGCTATTACGCTTGCGGCCCCACGCGGTTATGCCGTCTGCACCGGCACATGCACCGTTACGGTTCCGGTACCTGCGGCCGGAAACGAGTTCTGCATAATGAATGACGTTAACGTATCGACCGCGATCACTCTGGCGTCCCTTGGGTCCGGCAACTACTACTCCAATGTGGGCCTTACCGCTTACGGGACCGCGGCGGGGACCATGACGGCAACGGCGGCGGCTGGCAATCGTATCTGTCTCGTCGGGAGGGACTCAACTCATTATCTCGTCACGTCCTACTTCGGAGCATGGACTGCCAACTAGGAGGCCACTATGAAGAAACTGATCTTTGTCGCGCTCGCATTCAGCCTGTCCACTCAGGCACAAGTCCTAGTCGGCACGATGGGTGGTCTGACGATGGGGGGCGGGAATGGTACCGCCGCCACCCCGACGTTCTCGCCCGTCGCCGGAGCGGTGTCGAATCCAACGACCGTCACGATCAGCACGGCCACGGGCGCGTGCTCCTCGTACATCTACAGCAAGACCTCGTCTGGAGTTACTTCAGGCGATACCCACTCGAACACGTTCAGCGTGACGGGCGCGGGGACATGGTACGCGAAGGTGATCGGGTGCCCCGGCTATTCCAACAGTGCCGAGGCGAGCGCGGCGTACACGATCAGCGCAGGCGGAACCTTGGCCTACCAAGCCAGCAGTTATCGCGATAGTGCATTCGCCAATGGAGTAGCAACTGTAGCCACGAGTTCTACGGTTTCTGTTCCGGCTGGAGCCACGGTAGTTGCTTTCGTAGGCCACGGCAACCAGCAGGTATCCAGCGTTACCGATGGAGGTTCAAACTCGCTGACGTCGGCCGCCGTCAATAACAACGGAAATATAGGGGCGTACTCTGTTGACGTTTGGATAAAGACCAATGCGACCGCTAATGCGACAGCAACATTCACTGCAACATTTAGTGACTTGGCGTCCTATCCGAGCGTTCAGGTTGTCGTGTTCACCGGAGTAACATCGATAGATACATTCACTTGCTCCAGTGCCGCCTGCGACGCCTCCGTTACCACGGCAACCACGAGACTGGCGACCAATACGGCAACCACGGCGTCTGCAAACGAGATCCTAGTTTACGGCGTAGTGGAGAACGCCGTACACACCTATACGGCGGCCAATAGCTTTATCCTGGCGTCTCCGAATGGCCAAGACCATGCCGTGTTCTATAAGATCGTCAGCTCTACCGGTGCTTATCCGGGAGGCAATGTAGCCACAGTTAACTCGCAATCCGACAACGGGTACTTTGCGACTTTCGTGACACTCCAATGAGACGACTAATTTGTCTGTTGATATTGGCTTGCTCGGCCCAAGCGGCCACGCGCTACGTTGCCAAAACCGGTGCTAATTCGGGAGCCTGCACCTCGGCGGGCTCTCCGTGCCTCACCATCGCCTATGCCTACGGCCAAGCCAATGCCGGAGACACCATCGTCGTCAGTGCCGGTACGTATAGCGAGTCGATAACGATGAACCGTGCAGGGACTTCCGGTAATCCGATCACTCTTCAGGGTTATCCGATCGGAAGCTCCTGCCCGACTACTCCGCAAACTGATGTAGAGAGTCCGGTTAAGACCAGGACCGCTCCTGTTGTCTACGTCAACGGGGCTGCGATCAACTCCAGCTACAACAAGCTGGATTGCTTTCGGATGACCGGAGGAATGAGCGTCGGAGGAACGAATGTAGCATATGCGGAGTTCTTCAACAACTACGTGGATGCTACACCAAACACCCTTGTTACCGGAATCAACACGCAGGGGCCGGGCTTTTCCGGTAGGCCGAATCATCTTCACGCATACCACAACTACATAACAGGGGCTCAATACGGCACGCTGTTGGCGGCCGACAATTCCCTCCTCGACTACAACGAGGTAAATGCCCTCACGTTACCTAGCACCAGCACCGATGATTGCGATTTCAACAGACTATGGGGGGACAGCAACACCTTCGCATATAACTATTTTCACGGGACAACGAAGGGTTCAAGCGGCACCTGCAGGTCTTCCCAGGCACATAATGACGGATGGCAGACATTCTCCGACGATGCCAATAACCTGTTCTCCCGCAATATGACCATGATCGGGAACACGGTAGATAATTTCGACGAAGGCTTCATGCTGAGTAACGATCATGCGACTGCGAACTACTACGGAACGTGGACGATCACGAACAACCTGCTGGTTAACGCCGGTTCGTGGTGCGGAGTATTTGACAGCGTCGGATTTATTGTGAACTTCTATAACAATGTGTGCCACGGCGGAAACGCGCAGTTGGTGAGCCGTGACAGTTGGGGTTCAGGTGGAGCCCACGTAACCGCGATTAACAATATATTTACCGGAATGAGTTCTTACCTTCCCGGTAGTTATTATTACGCGCAGACCGGAGGTTCCGTTGCCGGCAGCACAAGAAATATCCAGTACGATATCGGATACACGCTCGCTAATCCGGCCGGAGGGTCTGACATCAATGGCAATCCGCAGTTAGTATCGCCGTCGTCTACGAGCGGGGCCGGAGACTATAGGCTACAGGCAACTAGCCCCGCGATTAACTCCGGCAATACTCTTGCCTCCGTGCCCTTGGACCATGAGGGCCTCTCCCGCCCGTATGGGGCCGGGTACGACATGGGAGCGTACGAGTACGGCGCCGGCAGCGGTACGGCACCGACGATCACAACGGCCTCACTTCCCAGCGGCACGGTGGGCGTAGCCTACTCCCAGACACTCACGGCAACAGGCGATACGCCGATTACGTGGTCCGTTGTTGTGGGATCTCTCCCCGCGTGGGCAACGCTGAACACTTCGACGGGCGCGATTACGGGAACCCCGAATGCGGCAGCGACCACGAACTTTACCGTGCGCGCGACGAATGCGGCGGGGCAGAACGACAAGGCGCTCTCGATCACGATTGCCGCGGCTCCGGTCGCTCCCACGATTACCAATCTCTCGCCAATCAACACCGGCACAGTGGGCTCTGCCTATGGATACCAGTTCAATGCGAGCGGCACTACGCCGATTACATTCACCGCAACCAATGTTCCGGGAGGACTTGCGCTGCTGAACGGCGGTTGGCTCTCGGGCACGCCGACGACGGCAGGAACGACTACGATCAGCGTCACCGCTACCAATTCGGTCGGGTCCAACAACAAGAACTTCCAAATCACAATCAATCCGTCCGCCGTTCCTCCGACGATCACGACCACTTCTCCGCTGCCTGGAGGTACGGTCGGAATAGCGTATTCAGCCACGGTCGCAGCCACGGGAGACGCTCCGATCACCTGGAGCGTGCTCTCTGGCTCGCTTCCGGCCTGGGCTTCACTCAACGCGGCATCAGGCGCGATCACGGGCACGCCGAACACTATCGCCACATCGAACTTCACACTTCAGGCGTCGAACGCGGCGGGCACGAGCAATCGGGCATTCGCGCTCACGATAGCTGCCGCCATCATTCCCCCGGCGTTCATCACGACCTCGCCGCTCACCGGTGGAATGGTCGGGGCGGGATACTCCGTACAGTTCACCGCAACCGGTTCTACGCCGATCACATGGAGCGCGTCCGGCGTACCGGCCGGTCTCGCCCTATCGGCGTCTGGATTACTGTCTGGGTCTCCAACTACCCCGGGCACGTCGATCATTGCTGTGACTGCCACGAATGCGGCCGGATCCGCTGGTCCGACCGGATTCTCGATAACTATCTCGCCCGCACCCACGGGCGCTGTACTCAGGGGGACATTCACTGGATCGTGGAATATAGCCTCCGTTATTCCCTCGGCTCAGACCTACACCAGCCCGAGATGCGACCCAAACGTGACTTATGCGGCTGGCACGGCAAGCAATGGCTGGAACGGAAGCGGGGCCGCGTGGGCCTGCGGCCCATATCCCACCACCGTGCTTCCGACGCCCCCTGGCGCGGCCTGCCCGGTTAGCGTCACGTCCACTAACGCATGCACTCCTGGTTCGACGCCGACCTATGCTGATCCCGACACGGGCAACCGCATCTTGCGAATCACCACGACGGGCTCACTGAACAGCACGGCCAACGGTACGCAGTTCTACACGCCGGCCAGCGGGTGGAATAAGAACTGGGCTCCGGACTCTAGCGGCGTCATCTTTGCCGCCGACGCCAACCGGGAATATTACGTGGGCTTCAACCCATCCAACATGAGCACCACCGGGTCAAGCCTGTTGCTTCCCAGCGGCTATCAAAACTGGCAATTCTCGGGCACAAGCAGCAACATTCTCTATGCTCTAGCCAACCCGAATCTAGTCCAGTACAACCTCAATACGCCGGGGACAGCACCGACTGTGTTGAAGAACCTCAATACGATTCCTGGCTATATCTCTGGCCAAGTCTGGCTTGCGATCTACCGCGGCGGCGATGAAATCTGCGCCTACAGCGGCACGAGCAGCGGACAGGGAACCGGAAGGTTGATCGCCTGCTACAACCTTACGAGCGGTGCCTCGCACTTGGTCGATGTTGGTCAAACGGCGGCTACGTTTGACGGCGCAGTGATGTCAGGCATCAACGTGGGCAGTCTGAATACACTGCACTCCATAGTCGTTGGCCAGGATGGACGCTACGTCTTTGTGGATACCGGGCAGGCCTTCGGCTCGTATTCGTCTACGCCCCCCAAGAACGCTCAGTTCATGTTCGATCTCGCTACCGGAACCGGCTCGCAATGGAGTTGGTACTCCGACCAGACCCACATTGCAATGGGCTACGGAGGCATAGCTTACCAGAGCGCCGGGAACATGCTTGCCGTCACGGGGCAACTGTGCCCCTATTCCCAGAGCGGCATGGACTATCGGACGTTTACGACTCCGAATCCGCCCGTTTTGACTTCCGGATGCTTCCAGGCGAGCACGACCAATAGCACCCACTTGAGCTGGGCAAACAACGCCAACGATGCTAATGCTAATCAGTATCCAGTAATTCAGGACACGCTCAATAACGTCTCTGGCGGAAACAAGCAGTGTCTGGGTTGCGGAGAAATTCTCGCGCTGTCGGCGACCACGACACAGAACAGCGCCTCGGTTTATCGCTTCTTCCAAAAATGGCAGACGCCCGCGCAGGGCGACTATGTCTACTCCAGTGCCCAGGTCAGCAATGACGGCAGATGGGTGTTATTCAAGAGCGACTGGTTGAACACTGCCGGAGCGGCAGGACACCGCGACATCTTCATCGGGGAGCTTAAGTAACATGCCAAGCGCGATGAGAGCACTAGCTATCGGGGCGCTCTTTGTGGTCCCTGTCTTCGCCGCCGTCACCGGTGTTACCGTTGACACCACCCCGACGCAGGCAGTTATTCGCTATACCGCGCCGGACGCGAACGCTTGCAGCCTTCAGGTGAGCGAGGCATCCGGCCTATCTCCGCTTGTGCACGACGTGGACACCAGCCTATTCTCTGGCTCGGATCAGGATAGCCGGACCGGATCACTGAGTGTCGGAACTGAGCGTGTCTTTGTGGCTGGCAAGCGGGCTGCGGAAACCGCCACGGACGGGAAGCGGTACTCCCGCGCGCTGCAAGCGAACACCACGCATTACTTCCGTGTCACCTGCGGGGCGAGCATCTACAACGGGCAGTTCAAGACCCAGAACATCCCGCTCGGCAACACGTACCCAGAGGTCTATCCGGTCGATCCCAACTCGCCCGGCGACTATGGATGGCCCACGCAGACACTGACGGCCAACACCGAATACCATGTCGATCCCCTGACCGGCGCACTGGTAGAACGGATCACTGGCGCCGGGACCGCCATCGATTCGCCGTATACGAACATCGTGGGCCTGGGAGCCTTCGATGATTCCGGCTCTGGGAACCCGTGGTCGATCACGTCGAACGCTCTTCCGGCCACATACACCGCAGACGGAACGGCGCGGCCGAAGATGTACATTCCGGCCGACATGAGCACAGTCGGAATCGCAACGCCGATTTACACATCTGACCCGGTGGCGATTCCGAACTACGCAACCATTGCCATCACGGCCACGGCGACGGGCAGCGGCGACGATGCAAAGGTCACGGCCTGCCTGACCATTGACGGAGTGACGTGCGCGGCGGGATCGCCGAATGCGACCGGACTCGATAGCGGCTCGTTCACGTCGTCATCTTCTACGTTGACGGTGGGCGATGCCAATCCATACTGGACGGCATGGTTCGGCGGGGCAACTCCATCCTTCGCCGCTCAGGATCTCGCGAAGCGCGCCAACACCGTCGCCGCATACAACAATTCGACAGGCGCGCTCACTTGGTCTAGCGGCTACTATTTCGGCCGGAAGTGGGCAACCGGAACGCGAGTCTGGATCTCGGGCACTCCCTATAAACTGAGCGCCTACTCTTGGCCCACCTCTGCGACGATCACGTCCGGGCTTGGGCTCACCAGCCCCACGGTGGTCGGGCAGAGCTTCGGTGTGTTGATTTGGAAGAAAACAGGCACGGGCGCGGTGACGATCTCCAACGTGCGCTTCAACATCGGCAAGGCCCGCGGTTTCACCTTCTGGAACTCCGGCTATGCGCGACAGTGCAACCCGAACGCAGTCACGCTCTCGTCCGAGAAGGGCTACTACTGCGAACTCTACATGGAGTATTTCGGATGGCTCGGAACAAACGGAACGGTGCGCCACCTGAGCCCGCTGCAAATGCCAGCCCAAAGCGCGGACGGGCACGGTAACGCATGGTCGAAGGCCGCATTCTGGTCTGGCGTGAACTTCACATCAGACGGAAGCAATCCGCTTAAGGTCTACTCCAACTACACCGACTCATCCACCAAGCGCATCATTCTCGGGGCCACATACAACGGAGCGGGCACTGATGTCGCGTCCATGAATTACAGCAGCGACACGTTCCCAGCGACGATCTCAAGTCTCACCCCGTCGAATCCGAGCGATGCTCCGGCCGGACAGTACAACCTGACGGCGCTCGTCGCGCGGTTCGATGCTCGGTTCTCCTTCTCCGAGACCACCGGGTCTTGCAAAGCATTCACTGTTCAAGGGACGAAGCTTATCAGTTATTGCAATGGCGGACAGGACTATCCCCCCGGATACATCATTGTCCTCGATACTTCCCTGACCGCAAGCGGATCGGTGAATCCCGTTGTCGCGGTGTTCGACATGGTCAACAAGGGTGCTCCCTACAGCAACCCCGCCCGCTGGGGCGTGATCCACGGGGCGAGCGGCCGGAACAACGGATTTATCAGTGTAACGGTCAACAACGGCACAGATGCACGGCTTACCACCACGCTAACTCAGGCAATCGACAACGCCGTCACCGACGTCTACGTTGCCGGAGACCCGGGCGCTGGAGCGCTGGACATTGCCCGCGTCGGCGACGCCTTCCAGGTTAACAGCGAATGGATGCTGATCACCAGCGTCGTGTCCTCGACTCATTGGGTAGTTACCCGGAACTGGGGTACGCAGAGCGGCGGCGCGGCGGCGCACAGCAACGGAGCGAACGTTTATATGCGGCCCACAGGAGCGGGCCAAGGTGCCATCGTCTGGGATTACGTCAATGATCCCCTTGGCCTGAATGCGAACGGGCAGACGGTGCTGCCCGAGGGCTCGGCTGTCTCTCATCCGACATGGGGCGCGGGCAATGATTACGTGTGGAGCGACAGTACGCCCTGTGTGGCCGCAATCGGAACCGGGGTATGCCTGGCAAGCCGCATCGGGCCAATGCCCACGGCCATCGGCCAACCCGCGCAGTCGTACCTGCAAATGTTCCCGACCTTTGCCGGGTTCAGGAAATCGATCTACCTCAGCGACACGCATCCGTCAAAGGCGCAGGATGATGCCTCTGCCGACAACCTGAATTGGATGCTGGACTCCCGCCCGATCATCGGCTCGGCATACTATGCCGCCACGATGACGGCGGTTCCGACTACCTCAAATCTCTACAAGACCTCGGATACGACCCACCCGAAGATCGTGCCCACCCTCGCATCCTGCGGATCGCACGTTTTGTTGAACGCCTCTCCGGGTCCGATCACGGATGCCAGCGGCGACAACTGGAAATACTGCCAAGGGGCGGCGTGCTACTCGGGAGCGAACTCCGGTGACACTTACGTGAACTGCCCCGGCCGCGTGACCATCGGCTGCTCGGGGGCGAGCAACGAAGTAAGCAGCGGCGAGGAAGCGGAAGATATCTGCGTCGGTGACTCGGGATGGCCTCTCGGTTCTCCGGCCATCCAAGTTGGCCGCACCGTGACCGACCCGAGCAGCAAATACCAGAGGGCGCTCACCTACGGCTTCCAGCGGTTCAAGCGTCAGCCGCTCGACTACTATAGCCCCGGCAAGGCCACGCCAGACGGATCGTGGGCGACCTTCACGACGTTCTGGTCCGACGACCAGCGCTCGGATTTGATGATGGTGAAGATTCCGCCGATGCCTTCCTCTGATTCGGTCAACCGAGCATCGTTCATCGGCGTGCCTATCCAGATCGGCAGCGTACCCGCGAGCACTTCCACGGCCGCGGTCAAGTTCGGCTACACTCCGACCTTCTATTGCACTTCCCGCCAGGAGGCCTGCTATGCGATGGCCGCCGCGGTGAGCGAAGCAACGCCCTTCTCGTGGGCGAGCGAAGCCGCAGTGGGCCTGTCGTGCGCGTCCGGCTGCACGATAGCCATCCCGGCCATATCCAGTCGCGTGCTCTATTACGCAGTCGAATATCGGAACTCCGGCGGCTCGGTGATCTCTACCGGCCCGACGCAAATTACTACCATTCAATAGCTGCATCCGCGGCTGAACATCAA
>Ga0265326_10000139_pt1 | contig 37814 bp, 49 predicted proteins | sample 41424metaG_FD_192439 | JGI IMG/M metagenome (GOLD analysis project Ga0265326, IMG submission 192439) | Rhizosphere microbial communities from Carex aquatilis grown in University of Washington, Seatle, WA, United States - 4-14-24 metaG | ecosystem: Host-associated > Plants > Roots > Rhizosphere... | reverse complement strand
AAAATGGGATGCGCACAACCTCTTTTACGATAACCGACACTCCTCAAGCGCTTCCTACTTCGCCTTTATCTGGAAGAAACACGCTATCAGTGAGAGTGTGGGGAGCCAATGTAGTTTATTTTGGAAATAGTAGTGTATCTGCTGCAAACGGATACCCTAAAAAGCAATATGAAGAAATTTCAATGGATGTCACAGATACCGCTGCTGTTGAATTATATGCAGTTTGCGATACTGGACTTACTTGCGAAGTAAGAATTTTGGAAATTGCTTAAATGTTAAATACGTTAAATATTAATTTGTTAATTTATGTCGATAATTTCACAGACCTCACTACAGGCTAGTTCTCCGGACTTACTTGTACCAAATTTGGTGTGCGATCCTTCCGTCAATGTTGGCGATTGGGTTCGCTGGAGCGGTTCTACGCTCGTTCAGGCCTTTGCCGATAGCAAAGACGACGCCAATGTGTTTGGTTTAGTTGAAGTGAAAACAGCTAGCACGGTGGCTACAGTTCGAATAGCAGGCGTTAGTTCTGCATTATTTGTCGGATTAGATAATTCCAAGGAATATTTTTTAAGTGATATTACGCCAGGAGGCATGACTGTACAGGGAACAAATATCCCTACAGCGGCCGGCCATGTTGTGCTAAGTTTAGGACAACCATTAGATGCGCAGAGGTTTTTAGTTCAAAAAGGGACAAGGTTAGTACGGTCATGAGTGAAAAGTTAAAAGAAACAACAGACGTGTGGTTCTCGGCTTTTCTTATGCATAAAGGCTATAAGATTGACGTGTATGAAGTCGTAACTCGAGGTAAGGTTAAGTGTAAATTTAACATTTCTCAAGAGGATTGGCAGAAGTTAAAGTTAGAATTTAATAATAGCGAACTTATTAAATTTAAAGCACTAATTGATCAGCTTAAAGATTTAGCATATTAATTGTTTAAAATTTAACAACTAATAGTGAGAGTTTTATGGAAAATAAGAAGTTAAAACCTGCAAGATATTGGGAATGGAGAACATGCATTGTTGAGATGCAACATGCTGAAACTAAACTCAAAGTTAGTGAAATGCAGTATGAAATGATGCTCAAAGATCATGAAATAGCGCGCCTTAAGGCTGCCCTCTTTAAAACCACCCTTTCTTCTCTTAAAGAAAGCAAAGAGTTGGCTAAAAAAGAGTATGATAAACTAAAAGAGAGAATTGAAAAAGATTTAGGAATAAGTTTAAACGGTTGTGTCATTGACGACATAACATTCGAGATTAAAAAACTCGAAGAATAGTATAAGTTAAGAGTTAAATTTATAAATATATTTATTCGAGGTATTTACAATGGCACAAATTAAGTTGCTAAAAATTGATTCCGATGGCGTTCCTGTAGAATTTAACTCTACCGCAGACGACATCACTTTACACAGCTTTTCAGTAGAAGGCGGCGGACCTGTTCTTTCTACTACAGGCTTAAACTTAAACACACAACCAATTTCAGGTTTAACAAACGTTACGTTCGTGGCTCCTTCATCGGACACCATTAACCAAACCGCTGGTAACTTGATTGTTGATAATATCATGGCTAAAGAACGCAGCAATGCAATGACAACTGCTGCTGATATTCTTTTCCCTGTTATTTCCGACACAGCTGGACAAGTAGATGCATTCAGAGTTCCTGCAATGGCAGGCGTTCCTAGTGCGACTCCTACTAATTCCGGTTCTGGTTATTTAGTATATGACAGTTCAGAACCTGCATTGTATGCTTGGACTGGTTCTGCTTGGCAGGACGTTAGCTTAGCAACAACTGCTAAGTCGATCGATAATAGTTACACTGTTGATACTCCTGGCGTGACTATTAGAGATGCAGTTTACATTTCAGCTGCTGACTCTGTGTCTCCTGCTGTAGCTAGCGCTGCGGCAAGTTCACAAGTAATTGGATTTGCTGAAGCCACTGCTGCTGCTGCTGCTAGCGTATTGGTTCGCTCTGAAGGTATTTTAGGCGGATTCTCTGGCCTTACCGCTGGAGCTCGCTATTACTTAGACGGCGCCACTGCTGGAGCAATCTCTGCTTCGGTTCCTTCTGCTTCAGGAGACACAATTGTTGCTGTAGGATATGCTAAATCAGCTACTGCTTTACATATTCAGATGCAGTCTTTAGGCCGACGCGCTTAATTGGTTAGTTAATATTGGGGTGGGAGAAATCTCACTCCTTTTTATAAATGTTATGGTTAATATATGGCAATAGATAAAGTACGCAGTTTAAAAATTGAGAATCCTGCTGAAGGTGGAACTCAAACCGACTATTTGCCAACTGAAGTCAATCCTTCTCAAGATTATTTATCCGCTGCTGGTTTATCCTTACAAGATTCTAATGTTGATGTTATTAGTTTAAGTGCTGATAACAATCCTCAATCCCCTTCTTATTCTAGTTCGTTATTTAATAGCAATCACATACCAAATGATAACAAAAACTATATTTTAACTACAAATTATCAATACATAAATTACGACGAAATATATATTGACGGTTTATTAACGGTCAATGGTAATTTGGTGGTATTTTCTTAAGGGGTAATTTATGGCAAAAATAAATCTAAAAAATGATGTTACTCCTAGTACCCCTCCTTCAGGCTATACATCTATTTACACAAAACTTTCTGATAAAAAACTCTACAGAATGGATGATGCTGGAGTTGAATATTTAGTTGACGCCCCTACAGCGGGCAGCGGTCTATCTTATTCTGGAAGTACTTTAAGTACTAATGTTGATAACAGTACTCTAGATATAAATGGTTCGAATAATTTAGAAATTAAATCAGGTGGAGTTACAAATACTCAAGTAAGTGCTTCTGCCGCAATTGCTTATAGTAAACTTAATTTAGCTGGTTCTGTACAAAATTCAGATTTAGCAAGTAGCTCTCTCGCAGCACTCGGTAGTTATAATACTAATGGATTAGTTACTCAAACAGCTGCCAATACCTTTACTGGAAGAACTTTAACTGCTAGTACTGGAATAACAGTAGCTAATGGTAATGGAGTATCTGGTAATCCAACTGTATCTATAACAAACACTGCTGTAACAGCCGGATCATATGGATCAGCTAGCGCTGTTCCGAACTATACTGTAAATGCACAAGGACAACTTACAGCAGCAGCAAGTACATCTATACAAATAGCTGAATCTCAAGTAACAAATCTTACAACAGACTTATCTAATAGAGCTTTAACAGCTACTACAATAACTGCTGGTACTGGTTTATCTGGTGGTGGAGATTTATCAACTAATAGAACAATAAATATAGCAAATACAGCTGTAACTGCAGGTTCTTATGGTTCTAGTACAGCCATACCAACATTTACCGTTAATGCTCAAGGGCAGTTAACTGCTGCTTCTACAACATCAATATCCACTGGAACTCCTGTAACTCAAAATCCCGATCAAAGTAATGCTGCTGGATCTGCTTCATCTTTAGCAAAATCAGATCACGTACATAACATACCAACTGCAGCTGCCTCTAGCATAAGCACTTCATCTTCTAATGCTCAGGGATCTTCAACATCCTTTGCTAGAGCTGATCATACTCATGCTGTATCTATCACTAATCAATCCGTAAATTCTACAGCAGGAACAACTACAACAAGTGGATCTGATGTCTTAATTAATTCTATGACTATTACTCCAGCAGCAGGGACATATGCTGTATTTTTTAATACAACATTGTCATCTAATAATACTGGAGCAACTATTACTGTTAGCCTCTATTCTGGCGGTTCTCAAGTAACTGGGACTGAAGTAGACTGTAGTCCTCAGTTCGCATCAGGCGGTTTAGGGGGAACTGTTAGTATCGATTTCCCTATATTTACACACTGCATTACTACAGTTAATGGATCACAAGCAATAGAAGCACGGTGGAGAAGGTCTGCAGGTACGGCTTCAGCTTCTACCAGAATCATGTCAATTATTAAATTAAGCTAAGGAAAATACTATGACGTCTTATTCATATACAAAAATTGTAAATTCGGATGACTTAACGGCTAAAATTGAAGCTAGTGCAATTGTAAGCGCACTAGATCATATTGACACGAGCGGGAATTCATTAACAATTTGGTTTAAAGAAGATCTATCTAGTGGTGATCATACAATTTTAGATAATTTAATAGCTAATTATAGTTACACACCTCCAACTCCGGCACCTTCTTCAGTTGAAGTTACTACTCAATATGAAAAAAATGATAAAGATTTAAAAATAGCATGTATGTCGGCTACGGTAGATGCTTCTACAGGCCTAGCTTCATGCTCTCTTGTTGTTCCAGGCGTAATGGTAAATGGAGACGGAAGATATGTGGCAGGAGGCTCTGCATTTTTTAGTGTAGCCGATGCTGGAGATAAAGTTCTTAATGTAGACATTATCGATGTAGATAATGTTTTGGGAGCAGGAGCTAATACGGTAGTTAAATCCTATACAGATTTAGAGCAAACTTCAGATCAACAGGGGTGGTTTATTCCTCCAAAACGAGGACAACTTGATGTTGAGCCTATTGGCGGTTATGGATTTATACCGGCCCAACTCTATATTCGTATTTCTGGACAAAAAGTATCTACAAATAAAACTGGAAATTTTTACATAAATTTATTTTGGGGCAAAAAAGAGTAAATAGATGTCTTACGGTCATATAGTGCTAGCAAGTACAAAATCAGGCTTTGTTCCAAACGCTATTAAATGGTTCACCAGTTCCAAATTTAGTCATAGCTTAGTGACTATTCCAAGCATTTTAGATGTTCCTTTATGCATTGAGGCCGCAGAACACGGCGTAGATGCTGCTCGATTTGATACTAGCTATGCTAATAATCTTGGTCAAGGCTATGAAGTGTGGAGCGTAAGCATTTCTGACGAAATAAAAGACGCTGCTATAATCGAAACACTTAGCGACTTAGAAACAGGCTATGGATTTCTTGAATATCCTTGGTTTATGTGGCGTGCTATTTGTAAGCTATTTGGTAAAGACATTAAATCTCAAAATAACTGGAATACTGACGGTATGATTTGTTCTCAGCTTTGCGTGGCTTATCTTAAGTCCTGTAAGTTAGAATACATTTTTGTGGGTTATGGGTCGGGTAGCATTGCTCCTCAAGATTTACAAGACATTTTCAAGGCTCACCCTGAACTATTCACCTTAGTGCAATCTGTTCGATTATAATTTTATTATATTTAATTCTATTTTCTCGTTTCCACACTGGACGTAGATTAGTGTGGTGATTCAATTTATAGAGTTGCCTTAAAGTTTTAGCCTTACTTTGAGGAATAATATGATCAATTTCCCAACCATTCTTTCCGTAGTTTTCCCAATTCATATTTGGCTTGAATAAGGACTCAATATAACTCCTCAAATCGTCGCAAGACAGCCCAAATATTTTATTATATTTACTTTTTTGCTGATTGCATTTTAAAATTTGACGTATAGCCGTACTTATATTATAACCTTTTCTTTTTAAAGGAAATCTTTTTCTGTATTCTTTAGTCCAAACATTAATGCACTCTCTATTATTTCTGTTAATTTTAGCTATATCTTTATTTAAACAATCTCGGCATTTAGCTCCATTCCAATATCTTCCTTCATTATCTACAAATAAACGTTTACCTTGATCATTGAATTTAGAAAATATGTATGGTTTCAATATATTACAAAGTTTACAGGCTCTATTTCCATTAAAGTCTTTTCTTATTTTAAACATATATAAACCAAAACTACCATAAAATTATAATCTTGTCAATTAAATCTATTTAAAATTTAACAACTGTATATGAGGGACTTATCTCTCAAAACCTACGGCATAGCCACGGTTTAACCTACGATAAAAGGTAAATATATGAACGATGTATTAGAATCTATTGCGCCTGGCATGGCTGCAGCTCCCGCTGCTGTTGAAACCCCAAAAACTGAAGTTGAATCCTCTGAAGCTTCTCCTGAAGTAGCTGCTGATGCTCCTGCTGCTGTTGCAGACATTGCTGCGAAAAAAGAAAGCGGCGAAAAGCTCACTAAAAAAGAAGAAAAACAACTAAAAGAGTATAAACTCAAAGTTGATGGACGAGAAAAGTCAGTAAAACTTGACTTATCAAATGACGAAGAAGTCAAGAAATATCTCCAAAAAGCAGAAGCCTCTGACAAGCGCTTTCAAGAAGCTGCTGACGTGCGTAAAGCTGCTATGCAGTTTATCGATGAATTAAAGAAAAATCCAAAGAAAATTCTATCTGATCCAAATATCGGCGTAGATTTAAAGAAATTTGCCGAAGAAATCATGAATGAGCACATTCAAGAATTGGAAAAATCTCCTGAGCAAAGAGAACGTGAAAAGCTTACTAAAGAATTAGAAGAGTTAAAGCGCCAACGAGAAGAAGAAAAGAAGAGTACAGAAGCCAAAGAATTCTCACGTATGCAAGCTGAGCACGAAAGACAGCTTGAAACTGACATTTCTACTGCCCTTGACGTGTCTGGACTCCCTAAAACAGCTCGTACCGTCAGAGCTATGGCTGATTATATGATGATTGCCTTAGAAAACGGCATTGAACTTTCTGCGCAAGAAATCGCACCTATCGTCAAAAATACGACACTTAGCGAGTTTAAAGAAGTAGTCGGCTCTTTAGGCGACGACCAGCTTGAAGACTTTTTAGGTAAAGAAGTAATTGCTCGTTTGAGAAAAAAGAACGTTGCTAAGGCTAAAGCAGTTGAAACAGCTAGAGCAGTTAAACCTACAGGCACGGAAATAAAGAAGAAAGACGAAGCCCACCCACTCGCAAAAAAGCAAACTATTAGAGATTTCCTAAAAGTCTAACCTATTGAAATTACTTAGTTTATTGGAGCAAGTCAATTAAAAGGCTTGCTCCTTTATTTTTTTAAATAAAAAAGGTTTAAAATTTAACAACTAATATTGATAAGACGCCCTATTTATTACACCGTCTGGGGATGTTGTCTACGAAAGCGACAAACTACCCATCCAGCCATGTGGAATAACTCTAAGGGATATTAACTAAACTACATAAATGGAGATAAAAACATGGCTCACTTCGTAAAAAATGCAGCTGTTGAAGATTATAGAGAGAAATCGGAAAGACTTTGTATTCCTTTTTCTATCAAACATAACGCTACACCAGCTTTAGTAACTTATTCGTCCGACCTCCCAGCTTCGATGGTTCTTGACCTCGAAGGCATTTTGGCTGCTGACGCAATTGACAGTGGTTGTAATTTTACAGCTCCTGCTGCTGCTACTGGTGTGTTTGGAATTCTTTTAACCAGTCTCGGAACAGTTGCAAAACTTCATAAATTTGAAGTTGTTGGACTTTCCTCTGGAACAATCGCTGTGTCTGCTAAAGGTGCAAGCTCTTCAGGCGTAACTGCAAGTGGAAATATCGCTATTTCTGCTGACAGTTCACTTGACTTGACCGCAGCTGATCTTAGCGGTGTTCTTTGCGTAGACTACATCATTGCTAAAGCATAATTTAATAAATAAATAATAAATAGGAGATATATAAAATGGCTAATAGTGCAAATACATTTGCAGATACACTCAATGGTTTATTCAAAGAAGCGTATGCTGACAAATTAGAAAATTTGATTCCCGAAGGACTTAAACTCTATAAAATGATTGATTTCCTTCCTAAAGATAAACAACCCGGTAACCTCTATCACCAACCAGTGATTTTGGGACATGAACACGGTGTTACCTTTGCTTCAAGCGACGACGATGCTTTCAATTTGAATGCTCCAGTTGCTGGACAAATCAAAGACGCTCAAGTTCGTGGTAATCCAGTTGTGCTCCGTTCTGTGCTCGGTTATACCGCTGCCAGCCGCGCTGCACAAGGTGGAGCTAAAGCGTTCATGGATGCTACTAAATTCTTAGTTGCAAACATGCTCCGTTCTATCACCAAAAAACTTGAAATCGAACTTATTTACGGACAAATGGGCTACGGCGCAGTTGCTTCCGTTGCTGGTTCTGTGATCACCATCGCTACTGCTGAATTCGCTCCTGGAATTTGGGCTGGTGCTGAAAACATGCCTATCGAAATCAGAGACTCTACTGGTGCAACTCTTCGTGGTAGCGCTTCTGTTACCGCTGTGAGCTTGTCTGCTCGTACCGTTTCAGTTGACCTCATGCCTGCTGGTGTGGTCGCTGGTGACGTTATTTGGCACAAAGGCGCATACGGCAACGAATTTGCTGGCGTTCACTACATTTTGAGCAATGCTTCTACCCTCTTCAACATCTCTGCTTCAGCTTACTCTCTCTGGGCTGGAAACAGCTATTCTGCTGGTTCTGCTAGCTTGTCCCTTTCGAAAATCGAACACGCTATTGCTCTCGCCGTAGCTAAGGGTCTCGACAGCGATGTTAAAGTTATGGTTAACCCAAAAACTTGGGCTGACTTACTCTCTGAGCAAACTGCTCTTAGACGTTTCGATTCATCTTACAAGCCTGAATCTGCTGATTCCGGAAGTAAATCCATTAAGTTCTACGGACAAAATGGTATGATCGAAATCGAACCTTCGATTTATGTTAAAGAAGGTTATTCTTACATCATCGATCCTAAAGACTACGCTCGCGTAGGCTCTACTGACGTTACTTTCAAACGCCCCGGAATGGAAGGAAACTTCTTCCGTGAGTTGGAAAATAGCGCAGGTGTTGAACTCCGATGTTTCAGTGACATGGCTCTTTTCTGCCAAGCCCCTGGACGCGGCGTTATTATCACCGCTATTGTCAACGCATAATAGTTGAAAGTAATTTAATATTACTTTAGAGGGGGCAAGCTAGAAATGGCTTGCCCTTTTTATTTGCAATTAGTAAATTAATATAGTATAATAATAAATATATAAACTATAATGGAAAATAAATACCTTTTAGCCATACAGGCAGCATTACCGAATTATTTCAGCTACTTCAAAGAAGATAATGCTTTGATATTGTCTGAAGATAAAGCAAGTATGCCATTTATTTATATTATATGCGACGACAGTTATCCCGACGAGCTACTTTGCTCTGTAGCAGTAGATTATCCAAATCCTATACTTGTAGCAGAAATAGCGCTAACAGCCTCAAAAGTAATGAAAACCACACTATCTGAGCCTTTTTATATCTCTCCAATAGACGGACAAACCTATTTTGATCAAGAAGCTTATGATAAATGGGACCGCGATACCCTTGATTTAAACGATTTAGCGCCTATTACAACGAGTATTCATTAAATGAATCCCTTTGCTCTATCCCTTATTAAACAGTTCGAAGGATGCCGTTTAAAGGCCTATACGGACAGTGTAGGGGTGTGGACTATTGGGTGGGGTCATACTGGCAAAAACGTCCATCCTGGTATGATTATTACGCAAGCCCAGGCCGATGCCATATTAATACATGATTTAGCGTCTTGTGAAGCTCTTGTGAGCCCTTTAATAACGATAACTCTCTCTGATGAGCAAATGGGTGCAATTATTGATTTTGCTTACAATTTAGGGGTCGGGGATTTAGCAAAAAGCACTTTATTAAAGAAAATTAATTCCTCAGACCCAACCGCCTCAGATGAGTTTTTACGATGGAACCGTGCAGGTGGGCGAATTCTAAAGGGATTATCTGACAGGCGAGCCGCCGAACAAGCCTTATTTCTTAAAAATTAAACCTTCATTTTTATTATCTAAAATTTAACAACTAATAATGAGCGGGAGTATCATGAGCACATCTGTAACTATTAATGGTTCAACTTATTCAATCCCTTCCCAAGGCCAAAACCCACCCTGGGGAAAAGATTTATCGGATGTATTGGTTGCAATCACGTCAGTGCTTAGCTCCTTGTCCGGCCCTTCTGATATTAATCTTACTACATTCAATATTGCAAACAATCAATCAGCAGCAGCTAACGTAACTGGCGCTAGTTTTGACACCTCTCAAGTTCGTTCCTTTATTATGCAATATAGTGTTTCACGTACAACCAGCACACAAGAAACTACTGAAGTAGGCTCCCTTTATGGAGCTTATAACAGCACTGCTGGTACATGGGAACTCATGCAATATTATGCTGGATTGTCTGGCGTAGTGTTTAGCATTACCAGCTCAGGACAACTTCAATACACCAGTTCAAATATGTCAGGAAGCACTCCTGCAGGCAAAATCAAGTTTAAAGCAACTTCGTTCTTACAAGCTTAAATGGATAAAAGAAATTTAAGAGGAAACTATGGCAACTAATTTTTGGAAGGTAAAAAAAGGCGCAAACCTAGATCCGCAATCTGGAAGCACTGTAAGTGCAGAAGGAGATTTAGCGTATAGAGACGATATTAAAAAACTTGAGCTTCATGATGGAGGCACTGCTGATAATATTGTATTAGAAGTAAAAGCTGCGACTCTTGCGAATAAGACTTTGACTAGTCCAGCTCTTAATACTCCCACTATTACAGGAAGCGGCGGTACTCTTACTCTACCTGCAGGACCTGATACATTGGTTGGAAGAGCCACAACAGACACACTTACAAATAAGTCTCTTACTAGCCCTACAATTACTACTCCTACAATTTCTGGTAGCGGCGGAACACTAACTCTTCCCGCAGGTCCTGATACCCTCGTGGCTCGTGCTACTACTGATACTCTCACAAATAAAAGTATCAATGGATCAAACAACACAATTACTAATGTAAGTTTGTCTACTGGCGTGACTGGAAATTTACCAGTAGCTAATCTTAACTCAGGAACTAGCGCTTCTTCGACTACCTTTTGGAGAGGTGACGCTACGTGGGCTACCCCTGCTGGAGGCAGTAGCTTATCAGTTACAACTAAAACCGCCAACTACACTGCAACAACTTCTGATGGACTTATTCTCTGTAACACAAATGCTTTTACAGTAACATTACCTGCAGCTTCAAACACTGGGGCTATACTTAGAATTCAAAAAATTGGAAGTGATACAAATCAAATCACAATATCTAGAGCAGGCTCTGATACAATTGAAGGAAGCACTACAACTACGCTTGCCACTCAATATGAAATTGTTACTTTGTGTGCTGACGGTACTTCTACTTGGTATATTTTAAGTAGAGATTATCCTCGTACAACTACCTCTTATACTCCTACAGCAACTAACTTAGGAACTCCGGCAAATAACGTGGCTTCTTGGAGACGTGAGGGAGATAGTATTGTAGTCACTGGTTTTATTACTATTGGAACTCCAGGCGGATTTGCAGGCGGTATTTCGTTACCTTCCGGTTACACCATTGACACTACTAAAATTAACTCTACAACAGCTAGAACTCAGATGTTTGGGTGGGGTACGCGTATGCAAACGTTCGCCTCTTCTGGGGTATTTGCTAATCAAATTGGATTGCTCTTTAGTTATGATGGATCTACAACTACAAGTTTATTTTTAGTATCTACCTCAGGTGCATCGCAGACCACAGACGGATCTACTGCTGCAAATGCAACTTTCAGTGCTGGAGATAGTTTCAGTTATACCTTTACAATACCTGTTACTGGATGGAGATAACTAATGCCTTATAAGTCAGAAGAGATTTAATAAATATCATGCGAAAAGTTAATAATACTATTATTGAAATTATTAAAAAAGAATATAATGCTATTGGATGCTATTCTTTAGCTAAAACTTTAAAATTAGACCCTAAGACTGTCTATACATACGCCAAAAAATTTAACTTGCCTGGACCTTCTGTTAAATTCACTGCTGAATATGCTGAGCTAGAATGTCAAACTTGTAGAAAAATATTTAAGAAAAGCAAGAAAACAATTACAGATAAACATCCTGGAAAATATTGCTCTAGATATTGCCAAAGTACTGGGAGACGTAAATCAAATACTAAAATTAATCAAGTTCTTGAACTAGTTAAAAAAGGATTAAAAAATAGAGAAATTAGTGTATTGACTGGTTATCCGATGGGTTCCATAGGCAGTTGGTTAAATAAATCATTGTATCGAAGAACCGATATTGGAACGAGTTTCAACACAATACGTAACAAATTTTTAAAAGGCAAAGTATGTTACATTTGTGGTTTCAGTCGTATTGTTGAAGCAGCTCATATTATTCCAGCTTCAAAGGGTGGCCCCAATTCTGAAGATAATTTACTAGCTCTATGTCCAAATCATCATCATTTATTTGATCATAATAGATTATTAGATGATGAGTATAATAAAATTAAATCGGTGGTTGAATTAGTTAGGAAAAATTTCAATGTATAAGTCAGAAGCCCAACGTAAATTTTTTCATACAAATACTGCTAAAGAAAAAGGCATTTCTTCTAGCACAGTTAAAGAATTTGATAAGGCCTCAAAAGGCATGAAATTACCAAAATTCTCCCAGCTTAAAGAGAAATTAAAGAGGATATAAACATGTCAAGTCTATTAGACCCAGGCCAGGTACTTAAAACAGCATTTGACGATGCAGCTGGTGCGCTTAAAGTCGAAGTTACTTCTGGCGGAAGTACCTCTACAGCTATTAATGACGGAACTATTCCCACTCAAAAAGTTGCTGTTGATGCTGCTGGCGGACTAAAAGTTGATGCTAGTCAATATACGGTTCCTGTGTCTGCTGCTAGCTTACCTCTTCCAGCAGGCTCTGCAACAGCTGCTAATCAAGCAACAGAAATCACTCATTTAACAAGTATCGATACTAGCGCTTCAACATTAGCAGGTGCTGTTTCTGGCGGACATGTTCAATCAGACGTAGTTTCTAGCGTACTTCCTACTGGAGCAGCAACGGCTGCCAAACAGCCCGCTTTAGGCGTTGCAGGTACTCCTTCAGCTGATGTTATATCAGTACAAGGTGTAGCTAGCATGACAGCATTGAAAGTGGATGGAAGCGCTGTTACACAACCTGTATCTGCAGCCTCACTTCCTTTACCTACTGGAGCAGCTACAAGCGCTCTTCAAACAACAATTTCTGGACAATTACCCGCTTCCTTAGGCGCACACCTTACCGCAGCATCCCTTTCAGTAAATATTGCTTCTGATCAAACAGTTCCTGTTTCGGCAGCATCCTTACCTCTTCCCGCCGGTGCCGCAACAAATGCTGAACTCGTAACTATTAATTCGACTTTAGGTTCTCCCTTTCAAGCTGGTGGAAGCATTGCCAACACTTCATTCGGTGCTACTCAAGCCACAGCTGCCAATTTAAATGCTACAGTGGTTGGCCCTGCAGGAGCTACTTTAGCTAAAGATTCAAGCCTCTCTACAATCAATACTACTCTTGGTTCTCCAATGCAAAATTCTGGAGGCAGTGTAGCTGCAACTCAATCTGGTACTTGGAATGTCACCAATGTATCAGGTACTGTGTCTCTTCCTACAGGAGCTGCAACATCCGCTTTACAAAGTACTATTTCAGGACAACTTCCTTCAAGTTTAGGTTCCCATCTTACCGCTGCATCTCTTGCTGTTAACATTGCAAGTGATCAAACTGTTCCAGTTTCTGCAGCAAGTTTACCTTTACCTTCTGGCGCTGCAACTAGCGCTTTGCAAACATCAGGTAATACCTCATTAGCAAGCATTGACGGTAAAGTTCCTTCTGGACTTACAGTTTCTTCTACGAGACTTTTAGTTGACGGTAGTGGAGCTACACAGCCTGTCTCAGGAACTGTTACAGTTACGCAAGCTACTGGTACAAATTTACACGCAGTTGTTGACAGTAGTGCATTACCTACTGGAGCAGCAACAAGTGCAAAACAACCAGCTCTAGGAACCGCAGGAACAGCGTCTTCTGACGTAATTACTATTCAAGGTATAGCTAGCATGACTGCTCTCAAGGTTGATGGCAGCGCCGTTACACAACCAGTGAGCGGAACAGTCACAGCTAATGCAGGAAGCGGAAGCTTCACAGTAGCTCAAGCAACTGGAACCAATCTTCATGCTGTGATTGATAGCGGTACTGTAGCTGCTACACAATCAGGCACCTGGAACATTACCAACGTAAGCGGAACAGTCTCTTTGCCAACTGGTGCTGCTACAGCGGCAAATCAAGCCACAATTTCTGGACAATTGCCAGCAACTCTAGGCTCTCATGTTACTTCTGCTTCTTTAGCAGTAAATATTGCTTCTGACCAAACTGTACCTGTATCTGCAGCTTCTCTTCCTTTACCAAGTGGTGCAAGCACTGCTGCTAAGCAGCCTGCCCTAGGAACTGCCGGAACCGCTTCTTCAGACGTTATCACTGTTCAAGGTATTGCTTCCATGACTGCCTTGAAAGTAGATGGCAGCGGAGTAACTCAGCCAGTATCTGGAACCGTGGCTGCTTCACAAAGTGGCACTTGGAATATTACAAACGTTTCTGGCACTGTGTCTCTCCCAACCGGTGCGGCGACCGCGGCAAAACAACCTGCTTTAGGTACTGCTGGTTCTGCGTCATCCGATGTAATTACCATTCAGGGTATTGCAAGCATGACAGCGCTAAAAGTAGACGGTAGTGCCGTTACACAGCCTGTAAGCATTGCAACTCTTCCTGCCTTAGCTGCAGGTTCAAACGCAATTGGAACTGTTGGTGTTACCTCTCTTCCATCTTTGCCTTCGGGAACTAACGGAATTGGTAGCGTAACTGTAACTGGAACTGCCGCTGTAACTCAAAGCGGGACTTGGAATGTTAACGCTACAGATACTGGTTACACAAACGCTCAATTTATTAGAAACGACTACACAGGTACTGCCGTGTCTACAGCAGCCTACACACAACTTATTGCATCTACTTCAAACAACTATCACGAAGTAGAAATTTTTGACAGCAGTGGGCAAACTTTAAAGCTTGCTGTTGGTGGAGCGGGTAGTGAAGTTGATAAATTCTTAATTTATCCAGGTGGAAACGGAAGAGTTAAGTTCTCTATAGCTTCTGGCTCACGCATTTCCATCAAAGCAGTATCTGCGACCGCAAGCGTTGGCGAAATTGATATTAACTTATACGGGTAATATAACTGACTTAACAGTCACTTCCTTTTAGGAACTTATATGGCAGCTGTAATTTTTAGCGGTAACTCAGTCAAAGCTCTCAAGAATTCTCTTATTCTTGGCACGCAAGCTACTATTTGGTCAGGAAATGCTGATCCATCTAGTTCTGCTACTACTGGTACCATCGGTGACTTTTACATCGATACCGGCACTCCTAACGTTTATCAGAAAATTACTACAAGCGGCACAGATACAAACTGGAGATTAATTCCAACCTCCGCAGGCGCTGGCTCTCCTGGAGATATTTCTGAAACCTCTTTTTCGGCGGCTAATAATCAATCCGCAGCTGCCAATGTTACAGGGCTTGCTTTTGCTAATGCGACTGTTCGTTCCTTTGAAGCGTTAGTTAGCGTGTATGTAAACGCTACTACCAGTCTTTATGAAGTTTTTAAACTCCAAGGTATTCAAAAAGGAGCTAGTTGGAATATGAGCGCAACGTCTACAGGAGACTCTAGCGGATTTGTATTTAGTATTACTAGCGCAGGTCAAGTTCAATATACAGATTCAAATTATACTGGGTTCTCTGCCGCAACAGTGAAGTTCCGGGCTCAAACTCTATCAGTTTAAAGGATAATATATGGCTCAAAATTCAAGTCCAAGTTTGTTAGATAGTGGTCAAATAGTTAAAAGAGTGTACGATCAAGCTAATGATGCTGTCAGAGTAGAAGTAGGAGTAGGCACTTCTTTCGGACTAAGCCTCACTGCTGATAGTGGAGATAGCGTTCTTAGCGTTCCTGTAGTCAGTGAAGCTAAGGCAAGCATTACCAGCTCAAGCACTGGCGTAATAGTTGCTGCGGCTCCTTGCATTGGAATGAAATCTTTTAATTTATATACAAACACTACTGCTACAATAACTGGCGCTCAAGTTTGCACTGTTCAGGTGTCTCCTAGCGATAGTGATAACGTTTGGATTAGCACTTCCCTAACAATTACTCCTTCTACTACAAACGGTACCGTGGTTATGGGAACAGCTGTAACAAACATTGTGGCTAGACGAGTAAGAGTATCTATTGCTGCAGCTATTTCTAGCGGCACTTTTGATATCTATTTAGTTTCTCAATCGGTGTAATTTTATGGGAATGATGCACGTAGGACCTAAAGCACTCATAGATAGTATGAAACAGTCTTCTAAGCCTATAGATATGCCTGCACCAGTGGACCATAGCTCCCTCATGGCCCGCATTGCTGAGTTAGAGGCTAGAGCTCCAAAAATCGTTGAAGTGATTAAACATGTGCCTGTTGAATTAAAAGTGATTGAAGAAAAGATTGTTGAAAAAATCATAGAGAAACCAGTGGAACGTATTGTTGAAGTGATTAAACACGTTCCATTTGAAGTAAAAGTTATCGAAGAAAAACTTGTGGAAGTTCTCAAAGAAGTTCCAGTTATCGAAGAAAAAATTATTGAAAAGCTTGTGCATATTACTCCTATTTGGTTATACGGAGTAGTGGCCATAGAGACGCTAGTAATAATTGGTTTATTAGTAGCAAAATTGTAAAATCAGGAGATAAATAAAATGGAAATGCTAAAAAAGTTGATTGAAAAGAAACGTAAAGAGGGAAAAGAAATGGACCCTCTAGAAAAACATGCTAAAATGTCAAACCTTCATGACTTGAGAAAAGTTATGTCTGGTATGATGAAAGATGATTTAGATCATCCTGGCATGAAAAAAGTTGAAGTTGCTTCACCTGATGCTGAAGGACTTTCTGCCGGACTTGATAAAGCTAAAGAATTAGTTGGCTCAGACGATGAATCTGCTGACGGCGACGAATCTGATGATGTTGAAGGCTCTGAAGCTGACGATGAATCAGCTCCTGAAGCTGAACCTATGCTTGAAGATGAAATTAAGCATGAAGCCTCTGAAGGCGAACTTTCTGACGAAGAAATTGAAAAGTTGGAAATGTTGCTCGAAAAATTAAAAAAATCGAAGATGAAATAACCCTGTTTCATTGAAAGGGGTTACTATATGTCCTCTTATTTAACATCGTCTTCTCTTATTGACACCGTCAAAAGAGAGGCTATGATACCTACATCGGAAAGCACTTTCACAGCTAGTGACTTTCTTGCTATTGCTAATCAAGAAATGAAGATTGGCATTATGCCTACAGTAATGGAATTTCACCAAGAATACTGTGTTGTAGATAGTGACCTTATTCCTCTACTCCCTAATACAAACAACTATGCTATTCCCTATAGAGCAGTAGGAGGAAAATTTAGAGAAGTGTTTTATAAAGACACAAACGGTAATTTGCGCTCATTGACCAGAATATCTCCTGACGATAGGCCATATTATCAACAGTCTAATTTTCAAAATAGATTTCTCTATTTCTTTATCGAAGGAAACAACGTAGTATTAGTTCCAGACGTAGGACCTAATCCTGTAGGTTCATTAATATTCAGTTATTACATGCGCCCAAATGAGCTTGTGGATGAATCCCGAGTTTCTACAGTATTAAGTAGTAGCGTAGTAGGTTCTTCAACCATTCTCACCGTTGATCAAATACCAAGTAATCTTACTCCTTTCTTACAGGGTGGAACAACCATTACTGGGTTCTCAACTTCAGCTAAAATGGATATATTACAAAGACAACCAGGACATAAAACTCTATCTATGGATGTGTTTCCTACAGCGCTCGATCCAGTGAATCTTACCATTACATTTAATACTTCCGATTTAAATGCTTCTATGGTTCCTGGTGACTATGTAGCTTTTTCTGGAGAAAGTATTATTCCTCAAATTCCTACAGATTTGCACGATATGCTATCTCAAAGAGTAGTTCATAGATGCGTGCAGGCTTTAGGTGACGCTCAAGCGGTTCAAATGTCTGGAGCTAAGCTTGCCGAAATGGAAAAGCACACAGGATTTTTGATCGATAATAGAAGTGAAGGAACTCCTCAGAAGATTAATAACTTGAGAGGATTGCTTAGATCGGCCAAGATACGCAAGAGGGGCTGGGTTTAAGTCCTTGTTTTTATTGGTAAATTAGTTAAAGGTAAACATGCAAAACGTAAATCTAAAAGTAGCGGGTCTATACAGTTTCCCAAATAGACTTTCTAGCATACCTCAAGGCGCTCTACTCGTAGCCAACAACATTGTTATCAATAGAGATAGCATTGCAGAGTCTCGTCGAGGATACAAGATTTACGGTAGTGCTATAAACGGTAACACAGGAGCAGGAAACACCGCCAACACTTCTCATCAACTTCTAACCTATAAAAATAGATTATTTAGACATTGGGGAGCTGGAGCAGGCACTACTTTAGAATATGACTCTAGCGGTTCGGGTACATTTTCAGCCTTTAGTCTAACAGCCTCTGGCACAACTACTAACGGAAGCATAGTGGTTAACGGCTTCACAACCACTTCCCGATTTTATATCGGAATGTCAATTTCTGGAACAGGTATACCATTAAATACTGTTATTACCGAAATTTTAAATAACAATACCATATATGTATCAAACAATGCCACAGCAAGCGGCACCTCTTCTTTTACCTTGACTTGGAATATTGCAGAATTAGTTACTGGACTTAGAATTAAGGGTATAGAGCAAAATGGTAATTTCTATTTTACATCGTCAAATGGTATTCAGAAAATATCAGCAAGCAGCACGTCAGACCTATCCACCGCCGTTATTCAAAATGCTGGCGGTATTCAAGCGCTTGATATCAAAGCTACGCTAAATAGTCAGCAAGGATTTTTCACGCAAGAAAGCCTTGTGGCTTATAGAGTAGTTTGGGGAATAAATGACGCTAATCAAAATCTTATACTTGGCGCTCCTAGCGGACGTTATGTAATCTCTAACCCGCTCACTCCGTTACTTGCTCCAAACTTTAATGCGCTCCTTTCAGCTCTCGATACTGTAAACGTAGCTGGCGGTATTGACACACAAACTTATTTAAGTACTCTAAAAGTTCCTACAAACGTTGCTCCTGATTTACTACGTACAAATCTACTATCCCTTGCTGCTAAGCTTGATAATGACATTACAGGTTTTAACATATCTGCAGCTAGCTGGAGTGGGAATATTACTACATTAACTCTAAGCAGCAGTCCTGTAGGTGTTATTGCAGTTGGAGATAGTGTTTTAGTTTCTGGAGTAAATCCTTCTGCATATAATGGCGTCTTTGTGGTTCTTTCTGTTTCTGCAAGTACGATTACTTATACTCAAATAACAAATCCTGGATCATACAGTTCTTCCGGTGCAATCAATCAACATAAATATGAAGCCATAACACCCATTCCTACATTTAATACCATTCCAAATACTGATCAACTTGTGGCAATGCAAACATTTTTTGATGCGATTGTAAATAATTTAAAATTAGAAACCACAAGCGTGGTAAATGATCCAACAATTTTTTATTCTTTAAATAGCACTCAAAGCGGTACAGTTAATTTATCTTTCCCAATACCTCAAGGAATAACAACGGCTCATTTTTATCAGGTTTATAGAACCTTATTAACCAAGCCAGCCAACAACACTTCTCTCAGCAATGATGGTAGCGGTAATCCCTATGATCCAGGGGATGAGTGTTTACTTGCTTATGAAGCAAATCCCACTAATTCCGACTTAAACAATGGATATATTTCTATATTAGACATAACTCCTGATTCCTTTTTAGGAGCTAATCTTTACACAAATCCAAATAGCGGGGAAGGTATTTTACAATCTAATTATCCACCTCCACTTGCGCAAGATATTACTAGCTATAAAGGGTACACCTTTTTTGGAAATACTAGCACCGTCCAAAGATTAAATCTCTCAATGCTATCTGTGTCTGATCTTGTATCAAATACTTCTACTCTCACTATTCAAAATGGTTCAAGTATAAATACATACACGTTTGTTTCAGGGCTTGCAGAGATTCAAACAATCACGACAGTAGCTGACGTTGCGGGTAGTTTGAATAGTAAGTATTTTACTATAAATAGTGCTAATAATACTACCAAATACTATTATTATTTTACTAACGGTAGCGGTATAGATCCAGCTCCAGCTGGCTATGTGTTGGGAAGCAGTATTTCTTTTACAAATAACGATAGCGCTAACGCCATAGCATCTCATATTGTATTAGCTCTTCAACAAAATTCCGATTTTATTGCTACAGCTAATAACCCTGTTGTTACTGTTTATAATGCGGCAGTTGGTATTTGTGCAGCTGCCGCCAACGGTACTGCTTCTCCTGGATTTTCCTACGTTGTAACTACTGCAGGAGTAGGAGAAGACGCAGCAAATCAAAAAGTAATCTTTTCTCCAGTAGGAAATGGTCTTATAACCTCTCTTTCAGTAGCAAATAATACCGTAATCACAACTCAATCCGCACACGGCTTAGTGACTGGACAAGTAGTTCAGATTTCTGCTACAGATAGTACTCCTGTGGCGGATGGTAACTATGCTATTACAGTTACTGGAGCAAACACATTTACTATTCCTGTTATTGTTACGACTGCTGGAACTATTGGAGCTTGGGATTTATATCCAATATACACACCATCTCAACAAATCACTGAAACTAGTCAGTCTTTAATCAGAGTTATTAATCAATCAGGAGGCGAAGTAATATACGCCTCTTACTTGTCTGGTCCTACGGAAGTACCTGGACAAATGCTTTTTCAAGCCAGACACCTTTCTTCCGCTGCTTTCTATATCACGGTAGATAATAGCAGCACCGGAGGACAATTTAACCCTGCACTACCGACCAGTGGAAATAGTGTAATTTCGACTAATGAAGTTAAACCAAACAGACTCTATTATAGTAAATTTCAACAACCTGACGCTGTGCCTTTAGTCAATTATACCGATATTGGCCCTCAAGATAAAGCTATTAAGCGTGTGCTTGGACTAAGAGATAACCTTTACGTTCTTAAAGAAGAAGGCGTTTATAGATTGTCAGGATTTAGTGCTCCTTTCTCTGTCTATCCATTTGACTTTAGTACTTATATATTGGCTCCAGACAGCGCTGTTATATTAAATAACCTTATTTATTTTATCAGTAATCAAGGTATTTCTACTATTTCTGATACTCAGGTGGCCGTAATTAGTCGTCCAATCGAAGACGAGATTGTCCCTCAGTTTATTAATCCAAATTTCTCTACTGCGACCTTTGGCGTGTCTTATGAGAGTGATAGAGCTTATTATCTTTTCACAACAACAAAGCTTGGAGATGTTGGAGCAACTCAGTGCTTTAGGTTTAACACCTTCACTCAAACTTGGACTGTATTGAACTTAACAAAACGTTGCGGCATTGTTAACTCATTTGATGATAAATTATACTTAGGCGCTATAGATGTAAGTTACATTGAGCAAGAAAGAAAGTCTTTAGATCGAACAGATTATGCTGACAGAGAAGTAGCCTCGACTATAGCTGCAAATAGTATTTCAGGAACCAACATAACCCTCCCTTCTCTTACAAATATTTCTGCTTATGATATTGGACTCCAAACTCAATATGTTTCTATTTCAGAATTTAATAGACTTTTAACTAAGCTAGACAGAGATAGTTTATTAACGTCTCATAATTATGTGAGCACACTTTCTTTATTACCTGGCGCTGTTTTAAATGATGCTATGGACGCTCTTATAACCAAAATAGCAAACGATCCAGGCAGACTTTCAGTAGGAACGGCTACATCTGCAGCATCATACACCGCACTTACTCCAACATCTACAGATTTTGCTACTATTCAAACTACATATAATTCTCTCATTTCTTTGTTAAATAATGATGATGGTGTGGGCTATAGCAATTACATGTCGTCCAGTGGAACTGTAGATTTTGAATTTCCTGTAGTTTCTACCAATTCTAGCACAGCAAGTATTATTACTAATTATTCATATCCTCTACTTGCAGGACCAGTTACTATATTCAATCATATTCCTACTGATGTCCAGTTTGTTCCTCAAACTCTCACTGATGTATCTATCACTAAACAGGCTAGCGAAGGTACGTTTATATTTGAAGGAAATAGTTTCACAAATGCTACTGTTTTATATAGCACAGACTTAAGCGCGGACTTTGAAAGCATAAGCATAAACGGTGTTGGAAACGGCACCTTTGGTAACTCTGTGTTTGGTAATGGGGTATTTGGGGGCAGCGGTAGTGCTGTTCCATTTAGAACGTTTATACCTAGAGAAAAACAACGTTGTCGTTACATAAATTGTAGATTTCAACACTTCTACGCTAGAGAAATTTTCTCTCTTTATGGATTATCTATTACGTTTAATCCAATATCTACGAGAGGTTGGAGATAATGGACCAAGATCAACTAAGAGACATGCTTCGTCGTATTGCTATGATTGAAAGCTCGGGCGGTAAAAATACCAACCATCCTACCATCAATAGCGGATTACAGTCTGGACAACAGGCAGTAGGTTTATATGGACTTCTCCCAAATACTACTCGCGAAGTAGTTCAAAGCATGAGAAATCGAGGAGCACCTGTTCCTCAAGAATTGCAAAACATTAAGCAGCTATCTGACGACGATATTAGAGATTCCATGCAAAACAACACTAAGCTTCAAAATTATGTCGCTGGTGATTTAATGAGCAGATTGTTAAACCGTACAGGCGGAGATGCTGATAAAGCGGCCTATATGTGGAATAATGGGACTAACATAGACCCAGAAAATATTGCTCCAGAAGATTTAGATAGCAATCAATATGTATCTAAGTTTCGAAATCTTAAAAGTAAGTTGAACGGCATTTAAATGGCAAAACTTCAAGCTTTCAAGCGCATCATTTCTGAAGACTACCCAAGCCAATATCGATCTTTAGTGGGTCAATTGGCCTATAGTATCAACTCTCTAGCCGATGATGTACTTAATGCTCTAAATAAGAATATTAGCGTCAAGGACAATACCAACTTATCTCAAAAAACTATATCCGTTACAGTAGACGCAAATGGTGTGCCAACAACCTCAACCTCCGTATCAACAGGACTAGCTTCCGCCTGTGTTGGAATTCAGGTTATTAACGCAGTAAACCAAACGGATTCGAACGCTATTCCTACTTCAGCTCCGTTTATATCCTTTACAAATACTACTGATGGCATAAAAATTAATAAAATTAGCGGGTTACAGGCTACTAATAACTATAATCTTACTGTTATATTTTATGTATAAAATTTAACAACTAATGATGAGAGAGTATCATGGCGATAGTTCAAGACTTTAACAATAATCAGCAAAATCCTCAGCAGTCTGGCGGTGGCAATGGCCAGCAACAGCAGCCTCCTACTTATTCTACGTCCGGCACCGCAGCTCCTAGCACTGGCGGTGGTGGGTCAGGTCCTAATGCTTCAGCAGCTCCTACTGTAGGTCAGGGAACTAGCAGCAATACCAATCCTACCAACAGCGGTCAGTTTACCAATCTCTCTAGCTATTTAAACGCTAATAAGAGCTATAACGCAGCTGGAGGCGGTTTAGCAGGCCAAATCAATAACAGTATCCAAAACCAAGCAAACACTGTAAATACTGGCGTAAATCAAGCGCAAGACACGTTTAACACGCAATCTCAGCAAGGTAGAAATACTCAAAACGATGCCCTAAATAGCCAAGTGTATAATAATGCTACCTCTGTGGTTAATGATCCTAATCAAATGGCTTCTTGGCAGCGTGAGCTTACTGGCGGCTATACTGGGCCTACTCAGCTCGATAGTGGCGGAGCTTTACTTGGACAAGCTCAAAATTTACAAAATACTGCTAATCTTACTAGCACAGATACCGGAAGACAATCTCTACTCTCTAGACTTTATGGACAACCTGGATATAGCTCAGGACAACAATCTTTAGACAATTTAATGCTTCAGGGTAATCCTAATCAGCTTTCTTCGCTTCAAGGGGCTAGAAACACTGCCTCTAACTTGCTCGGTAACTATAACAACACAGCAAATGCTGATTTAGGTACTGTTCAACAATATCAAACAGAAGCTGCACGCACCAATCAACAGGCTAGCGATTTGTTAGGCCAAGTAACTAAAAATTTCGATCAATCGGCTCAACAAGCTGCTACAAATGCACAAGCTGCCGCTCAAAATCAATATAACCAAGTACAACAAAGTTTAGCTGCTGGAAACTTAAGTGCGGATTGGTCGCAAGCTTTAGGGTATGATCCGAAATCTGCCTTTGGAGTGAATGCTGCTCAATATTTAAGTCAGGGCCCAACTGCCACACAATACAATACTCTTAGTCCGCAAATGGCTGCACAAGCAAATGCTTTATCTGCTTTGGCAGGAAATGCAGGAAATGTAAATGCTTCTACTAGAGGTATTTTACAAGGCTATGCTGGTAATGCTGGACAAGCAGGCTCATTCAATCCTAACAATATAACCCTAAGTCCTGGATACGCCTCTGCTGTTGGTCAGGCTCAAGGACAGTATAATGCTGCTTTAGCCTCATTGGGAATTCAAGCTCCTCAATTAGCTCAAGATTATCAAGGTTTAATGACTGGATCACAAGGTGAAAGTCAAGCTCAACTCCAGGCAGCTTTGGATGCGATTGTAGCTAATAACGCACCTTCCCCTCAAGAAGCATTAAATAATCCCACAGGACGTTCCGCTCAAGATTTAGGAAATCAAGCTCAAGTTGGAGAAGCTAATCCAAATGCTGATATAATCGCCGCTCAATCACAAGCAGCTCAAGATGCTTATAATACGGCAAATACAAATGCCGCTGCGGATAAAAGAACTTTAGCAGCTCTAAACGCAATTTTACAGCAATATGGACAAAGTATTCCATCATGAAATTAGAAATTAAACGTTACTCACATTCTGATTTTGAAAACATTTCCTCCTGGTGGATGGAAAGCACTGGTATGCGTCCGACTTCTAACATGATGATCGAGGATGGTACATTTATTCTTACTGTAAATAATATTGAAGCTCTTTGCCTCACTGTGCTTCTCACTCAAAGTAAAGACATGGCCTATCTTTTCGCTTTTATCAAAAACCCGTTCTTTAAAAATATAGATTTAGAAGAGTGTGGACAAGTGCTTTGGAATCATTGCTTCGACTATGCTAAATCTAAAGGATACACTCAAGTGCTTTGTTTCACTGATAATGAAAAATTAAAAGAAAAATATAAACGATTTGGAATGACTCCCACTGTGAACAATCTCACAGGTTTTATTAAAGAGGTCGCATAATATGCCATTAACTATTGGTTTAGTAGGAGCAGGAGCAGGCGTTGCAGGCGGCGTAGCTGGTAACCTCATGTCGGCTGGGGATAGAGCCAAAGCCCTTGCTATTCAACAAGCAGCTCTTCAAAACATTCAAGGTATAAACACTCCAGACATTGCTCAAATGAGACTTGCTTTGCAGCAAGAACAGTTAGCAGGAAAAGTAAATCCTGCTTTAGAAAGCGCAGTAACTTTAGGCCCTAGCGCAATGCAAGGCGTTTCAACTGATCCAAGACTAGCCGCCGCTCAAATGCAAGCACTTTCTACCATGCAGCAAATTGGAGCTGGTGGACTTCGCCCTCAAGATCAAGCTGCGTTAGCTCAAATTCGTTCCCAGTCTCAAACTCAAGGCAGAGCTGCCGATCAAGCAATCATGCAAAACATGCAAGCTAGAGGACAAGGCGGACAAGGTGCTGAATTGGCACAACGTCTCGCATCTGCCCAAGCTGGAGCAAATAGCGCTGCTCAACAAGGACTTTCGGTAGGCGCTCAGGCAAATCAAGCTGCTCTTCAAGCGCTCATGAATAGTGGACAACTTGGCTCACAAATGCAAAACCAGCAATTTGGAGAAGCCTCTGCTAAAGCCCAAGCACAAGATTTAATTTCACGTTACAACGCTATGAACCAACAGCAAGTTGGCAATACAAATGTTGGATATCAAAATCAAGCTCAAATGTCTAATTTGGCTAATCAACAGGCTGTGATGAATGCCAACACAGGACTTGCAAATCAACAGCAAATGTACAATTCTAATCTTTATCAACAGCAATATGCTAATCAACTTGCAAAAGCTCAGGCTGCTGCAGGAGCAAGCAATCAAGCTGCTGGTGCTCTTCAAAACAACGCTGCTGCTACTCAGCAAATGTGGAGCGGTATTGGACAAGCTGCTAATCAAGGGATGGGCACTGCTGCTACAGCCGGAGCATTAAATAACATAGGCAACAAACAACAAGCTGCTCCTTCAAATAGTGATGGTACCATGACTCAAGACGAGTTTAACTCTGCCGCTGCTAGCGAACAAGGATATTAATATGGACGATGATCAATTACAAAAATTACTAGCTGCTAACAGTTCTTCTGAAGACGACAGTTCTGATGAAAAGCCAGCTCCTTCATTTGATGCTGATTCCTTAAAGGCTGCTCTTTCCTCTTCTACTCCATCCCTTAAATCAGCTCCTGCTGGTAGTATGCCTGCTGATGATGATAAGGATGCTTTGCTTGACAAGCTTAATAAATTTACAGGTAAAACTCCTGTAGATTCTCGCATGAACACTTCTGATGCTATTTCTAAATTGCTAGGAAGTAATCAAGCTGATTTAGACGATGCTAGAAAACAAAGAAACCAACTTCAATTGCTTGGTATGATTGAGCACGTAGGCAACACTGCTGGAAATGCACTTACTCCTCTAGCTCGTCCAAATAGCGATGCTGATTATCAAGCTCACCTAGCAACTATGGCACAAGCTCCTATTCAGGATGTAATGGCCAAACAAGCACTTGCTCGCGAAGGATTACAAAATCAAGCTTCCGCACAGCAACTTGGACAGCTCATGGCTAATTCGGATGAAAACTCCTCCATTTCTTCTACTGCCAGAGATATTTTAAAGCAAGCTGCTAAATCTGCGCAAATGAACATAAACATTCCTGATAACTTGACTGCAGCACAAGCTGAGAAGCTAATGCCCGGCATTGAAAACATGGCCAATCGTCGTGTTCAAATGCAAAATGCATTAATGATGAAACAAATGATGATGGGAAATCAGCAAGCCACTAAGCAAAATCAAATGCTAGGCCAAACTCAGCAATTACTTGAATCTGCTCGTGGTAACCCCGCCGCTCAACAAGCTGAACGAGACTTATACTCTGCCGATAAAGCCAAGTCCCTAATCAATTTATACGGCGACCCTGATAAACTTTCTCCCCAAATGGTAAACACTCTCGTTGCTGAAGTTGCAAAAATCTCAGGCGGTGGTGCTCCTACTTTAGAAGGTATGAAAGCCCTCACCCCCGATACACTCTCTTCTCAGCTCGCTGGCGTAAAACAAAAACTTCTCAATGAACCAACACCTGCCAATGCCGGCGCTTTTGTTAAGCAATATGGCGATTATATCGATAAGCTTAAAGATGACGCTAAGAAAGTCATTAGCGATAAATATGGTCGTATTATTGAATCACGCAAGGGGCAACTTTCTCCAGAAAACTACGGAGCTCTCCAAGACCAATACTTAAACAGATTTGCTGAAAAAGAAGCTGCTGCGGCTCACCCTCAAGATTCGGAAGCTATGGCCTGGGCTAAAGCAAATCCTAGTGATCCTAGAGCTGCTGCAATTATGAAAGCTAATGGAATGTAATATGACATTCGATCCAGACAAGTACTTAGCTGCCAAAACTCAGTCTAGCGCATTTGATCCCGATGCTTATTTAAAGGCTAAGGGCATGGCTATGCCTGAATCTGCTCCTAGTATGTTAGAGTCTGCATTACGCGGTGGAGCTGAAGGTGCTACCTTTGGACTTGCTCCTGCTATTGCTGGTGCTGCTGGTGCCGCTCCAAGTGCATTGGAAGCCCTTAAAGGCAATCTTTCTCTTCAAGATGTAAAAGACGCTTATGAAAAGTCCAGAGCTGAATCTAAAGCCAAATTTGACGCTGCTGCTAAGGCTAATCCAGGCTCATACCTAGGTGGGTCTCTTGCTGGCGGACTTGCTCTTGCTCCTCTCACAGGAGGCCTTTCTGAAGAGTCTGCCGCTGCTCAAGGGTTAGCTAGAGCCGTTCCGCTATTAAGTGAATCTACAGCCGCTGGAGCTCTTACAGGAGCAGGTTACGGTGCTGCTGCTGGACTAGGTTCTAGCGTATCTGCTGGAGATGATTTATCGACAGGTGCTAAAAACGTTGCTGCTGGAGCTGCTGGTGGTAGTCTTGTTGGAGGCATACTTTCCAAACTTAGTGGAGGGTTAGGTAGCGCTGCTGATTCTCTAGAAGAGACTGCTGCTAAACGCGCTGTTAAGGCTACTGGAACAACAAAAGCTCAAACTAAGCAACTAATGAATGCTCCTACTGCTTCTGATGATTCCATGAACAGATTACTTGAGCATGGCGATAATCTAATCAATTCGAATCCTTTCCAAGATACACCTGTAGTTACTGCTCTTGCAGGGCCTGAAGAAATCCTATCCCGCGTCCAAGATTTAAAAGAAAAATCAGGACAAGCTGTAGGCGAAGCCCTTACACAATTAGATAAGAATTTCGACCCAAGTAATGAAAATTACTTCAACCCTTCCGATGTTGTTTCTCAAATAAGAGAGCTTCAAATGGGACTAACTAAAGACGGAGTGCCTAGAGCCTCTACTCGTTCACAATATTCGGCGCTTGAGGATGTAATTAAAGATATTTCCCAGTATGGTGACCAACCAGTTTCTTTTGCCGATGCTGATGAGATTAAACAGTTTGTAACCGATCTTGCTTATAATGATAATGGCAAACTTACAGACAGTTTAATGGGTCAGGTTAGAGGCATTGTAAATGACAACATTGAAAAGGCGGCAGATGCTGTGGCAGAGTCTAGCGGAGATGCTGATTTATCAGGCTCTTACAAAACCGCTAAAGATTATTATCGCTCAGCTAAAGATTCAGAAAATGCAATCACTGGCAAAGTTGCCGGTAATATGTCTAATAGAGATTTAGGAATTACAGACTATATGTCTGCTATTGGTGGAGCTGCTGTTCATGGCGGCCCTGGCGCTTTAGTTGCTACTGGAGCTAACTTGGTAGGCAAAAAGTACGGAAACCAGCTTTATGCTGCGGGATCTAAAAATGCTGCAAACATACTAAAAAGCGTAAATAATTTCTTTACTACTGTCGCTCCGGAACAATTAGCTACTTGGGGTTCTAAGCTATCTGCTCAACCAGGACAGCTTGAACAAAATTTAGGTAGAGTACTTACAGAAGCATCTAGTCGTGACGACATTGGACGAAATGCCGTTATGTTTTCGTTGATGCAAAATCCTAGTTATCGCAGTTTAATGACTCATCTAGTTTCTCATAAGGAAGAATAAAATGGATGAATCAGAGTGGCTTAAAACAGCCTTAAAAAGCATTGATGATAAAGTTGATGGATTAGGTCAGAGATTAGAGCATATTTCTGATGTGCAAAGAGATCAAGCTTCCGATCTTCGGGAACACATAACTAGAACAGAAATCGCAGAGGAAAATATTTCCTTACTCAGAGAACAGATTCAACCTATTGAGAAGCACGTTGCGATGGTTCACGGAGTATTAAAATTTGTTGGCTTGTTAGCTACTGTAGCCAGCCTTGTTACTGCTTTGATTAAAGTTATCGAGTTCTTCTCGAACCGCGCTTAGCGTCAATTAAATCAATTAGCACTTCTTCAACTTCATTAGGCTTTGTACTTGATTGCATGCTTGAATGTTTATTAAGAGAAGTTTCACCCTCTAAAATAAAGTTAGCCTTGCAAATAGAAAACGTATCTCTATTTCTAGAATTGTTTCTATTTTCTGAATCTTTCTTACCTACATCAAACTTACGCTTTTTGCCACTAAAAACAACAGTACGCTCTTTAATCTTCTTTTTATGGATTCGCTTGCCTGGATGATTAAAGTCGGCTTGGATATATTCTAGGTTAAAATCATTTAGCCATCAGTTTATCTTTGGGAGATAGCTTGTCAATATAATCATGATCTAACAGTTCTTGTCTAATCTTGAGATTCACGCCAATATCTAATCCAGGAAATTTACTACTTTTTCTTTTAGTTCTTTTCATAATATCTTTCTTATCTTAATTTTTAAGTTGTCAACGGTATTTGCCAACTCAACGCTTTTGTAATTTAATAAATAATAACGGCTATGTTTTCTATTAAAATAGGGTTCAAAAAATAATGCAAACTTAGCGAAGAAGGATGCTCTTTTAATAGGTTTATAAGCCCATCTTCTATAGCACGCGTAAATTAATCTAGCCCTTACAAGATGCTTACCTTCTTTGATATCAAGTGCTTCGATGAATCTGCGGGCTTCGCTCTTTTGCGTATGAGGTGAGGATTTAAGAGCCTCCCCATGCGTACTTGCGATTTTTAATAGCTCTTCTCTGCTTAAACTCACTTAAAATCCAATACCTATTGTAGCCCCGGCGCTACCGTCTGTAAAACCAAAGCCACCCATGTAAATTGGGCCTAGCATTCTTTTCTGAACGTTTAACCCATAGCTCAGACCTGAAGTTAAATCAGTTAGGTTAGTTTTCACGCCTAAGGATAAAATCGTATCCGTCTTCTTATACTCTACAGTCTTTTCAGTTGTTTTGTCAAGTGAATTGCTAGAGTCTTTAGCATCGCTACTATTTTGCGCTAACTCTATGACATCCTTATCATAAGTTTTAACTTCCACAGTTTTAGTTCCGTCAGGATGAATTGTGGTTAATTTAATTGTTACTGTATTTTTCTTAGTTGTTTTATCTTTAACATATACTTTCTTTTCAACAATCTTATCCTGATAAACAACATGCTCTTTCTCTACCACTTTAGAAGGAGCCGTGAACCTACCTACCGCGGCCGATACGGCAACAAGCACAACCACAGCAATAATCTTATTTTTATTTTCTTTTAAAGATTCAAACATATTTAATCCAATCCGCGAAACACGCCCAAAAACCCTATTAAGGGTACTACATAAGCTTCACCCGCATCATCCATTGCGGAAATAATACCCACTGCTGTGTGATTACTAGTGTCAATAACTGCTCCGCCACTCATCCCATGGTGAAAATGGGATTGAGCCATAATGTAGTCTAGGCTAGTGCCGTCCACTACAAGCTGAGTACAAGCTAGCACTTTTTGTCCACGAGGATACCCGCACGCTATATAAGGACCGTTGCCAGCAAATCCGTCCGAGGTTAGATTTACCTTCGTCTTACTAAGTTCATGAAAATCACCAGTAAGCAAACCCATGTCAGTATTTGTATCATAGCCCGCCGCCTTTGCCGCCACGTAGGTGTTAGTATTATTTAAGAATAATTTTATGTCATAGGTAGGCAAAGATCCAGAACTATTTAAACAATGCGCGGCGGTAATTGCATAATTATCATCAACGATGAACGCACTGCATCCAATACGCTGGACAGGGTCTACTAAACGCACTACAGGGGAACTATCAACAACAGGTGCTGACAATTCCCCATAAGGTACATCAAAATGAATAACATCGTGTGGAAGTGTTTTGGAAGAAGATGCTGATGTTACTTCAAATCCTATTAAAAATAGAACTAAAAAGTTGAGCTTTTTTATTCCCATAAAAAGAGTGTACGATGATCCGATTTAGCTTGGTTAGTAAGAGCACTGAAAAGATCAGAGCGTTCGGTTGAGACGTCAACAATACCGTCTACAAAGTGTTTACCTAAGGCGTCTTCAGCATCGATCCAGTATTCAGATACGGTAAGAGCTTTGAAAGCTTCGAGAGGCATTCCAACTCGAGCAGCAATGTGAGTGTCCATTTTTTCTACATATCGATTAATAAAGGAAAGTCTGCTTTCCATTTGTCCGAGAGTGCCTTGAAGTCCTGCGGAAGCGGGGTGAGCCATAAGAACCGAGCGATCTACTGCTAATCGTTTAGCTCCGTATTGATGAATCACAAAGGCCATGCTTGCACAAAGCCCTGCACATACAGTATTAACTTTAGCGCTGGAAGATTCAATAGCTGAAAGAATCATAGCACCGTCCATAACGCTACCGCCAGGACTGTCGATGATCAAATAAAGTTCAGAGTTAGTTTTAGATTTCTTTCTAATATCCTCTGCAATGAGTGCGGCATTTGGTCCAATCTGCCCTTCTACGAAAATAACTTGTCCAGAAGGAATGCTGAGCTTTTCAATGCGTTTACTTTCAGACACTACTGAGTTAGTAACTGCAGGGGGATTTAACTTTTCAGAAGGTACAGAAATAGTTGTGCTGGTTACGCCGTTAGCGATCAAACTGAAACCTGAGGTGAGAGAAATGGCAGATAATGCCGAAATAATCAACTTAGTCTTTAGGGTCATGTATTTTCCTTTTTCGCTTCTATGTTAAACTTATTATTTTCTAATCTCTTATGTCCATAATTTAATAGAGAAAACAATAAAGGCAAACACGAAGCCATATCTATTGATTCTATTTTCCAGTTTATAAAGTCGGAATGAATCGTTAATCCGCCAAACAATGTTCTAAAAGCTGTAATTAATACAAAAATAAGCACTACCACATTAGTAATGCTTATTTCATTTTCTGCATTTGTTAAACCGAGTTTTTTGAGAAACATCTATATTTCCATATTATATTAGCTGACTGGTAAAGTCAACCTTTTTTCTTTTTAGGTTTAAAATATTCTTCTGTAGCATCTTCTCGCCGTATCTCGTTTTCTGCATTAGTTTTAATAGTATGGCAAGTAGTGCAAAGCACTTGGAAATTTGACTCCTCACAAAAGAGTCTATCTAAATATTCATTAAAATCTACAAATCCTGCGGTTGGGTTAATAACTGGCATAATATGATCTACAGCAATTTGTGTACTTTTAAGACCAACAGTTCCACAAATAGCGCAAATAAAAGACAAGCGCTTAACATCATTGCCATTTTTAGCTTTGATATAATACACTGTTTTAGCTTTATTTAATACATTAAGTCTTGGAGGATACTTAACCGATAGTCTACGCAATCAGTTGAAGTAACCACTTTTTTCTATCAAACGGCTTTGCCATGGGCGCTCGCTCTATATTCGCAGCTAGTACAAACAAACACGCTGCGACGGTTTCCCTCAATAACATAAAGAGGGCTTTTACATTTAGGACACTTTAAACTGCTATCTTCTTTAGGCTTTTTCTTAGGCTCAGATTCCACAGGCGTACTTAAATGCTTACGCTTCTCTCTACGAGCCGCTCTATCTTGTAGCTTTCTGTCTTTGCTTCGAGTCATGAATATACCGTTCAATACTTTAAATATCATTTACCTGAAGACCCAAACCCGCCAACACCTCTAGCGCTGGTGCCTATGTCGTCTACTTCTTCAATGGTTGGAATTAAAACTGGATAAAGTATAATTTGAGCAATGCGATCTCCAGCTTCAACAGTCAAAGCCTTATTAGAAACGTTCCTAAGCATTACAAATAGCTCGCCTTTATAGGAGGCGTCTACTACCCCTCCAACCACTGTCCAGCCTAATTTAGACATGCTAGAGCGCGTATGGATGTGTAAGTAATAGCCCGGTTGAATATCGGCCGCAATGCCTGTGCTGAACTTAGCTCCTTCGCCCGGTAATACCGTGAGGGATTCTAAACTATACAAGTCTGCGCCAGCATCAACGGAATGTGCTCGGGTGGGAAGTTTTGCATCGGGGTGTAGTCTTTTTACTCTTAGAGTATTCATAATTTAATCTTATCAAATACTTTATTAAGTTTTAATATTTTAAATAATCCGCGTTCTAATAATTGAACTTGATTCTCAGTTAGGTTGAGTTTTGGATTCTCAAAAGAAATTGCATGAAGCACTTCGTGAATAAACGTCTGGAATTTCTCTGAATCAGACTGCTCGTTTTTAATGAGTATTTGTTTATGATCAGGTCTACATTCACCTAACTGTTTATCATCTTTAAGGAATTCACTAGTGTATAACACCTCATATGCCACCTTACGATTAATACGCACTTGGCTAGGTATGAGCTTTAATAAATCCTTAACTCGCATATTTATATATTACCTGAATATTTAATAAGTTGCAAGTATTAAAATCCACTCCAAGGTTTAATAATACTATCTAAGGACTTATCCTTGTCATAGTTAGCGCCAGCTTTAAGTAATCTTAGGTCTCCTACAGGATGCCCTTCGACTGACTCAAAAATCCATTGTCCATTATTACTCTCTAATATTCCGATACTTACGGCAAAATCATCAGGAGGAGGCAAGCTACCGTTACCTACAAGTATACATCCGTTGTTTAAGTAAACTAAGTGTGGAACGTGAGTGTGTCCGTACACAAAAGCTGCATACTCGTCTTTATCGGCCAAGGAGGCATTAATCCTATTTACTTGATTTTCCAAGGATTTTGTATCTAACTTGCTTCCAGGATTGCCGGGACTAAGTACCGTGTCTCCGTGGGTGTAGGCAATACGCTTTCCAAATACTTCGTAGCTGCCGATAGGAGACTTAGGGATAAATACCTTAACATTTTTTAACTCACTGCATTTTTCTTTAACGGCGCTATAAATAATAGTTTCTAAGCTGTCCCACTTTTGATGCACTGCGCGTTGTTTATGTCTAGCGGTATTGCGTCCGTGGTTTCCAGTAGCACATTCTACTTCAATCTTAGGGTACTTGGAGGATAGATGCGCAATGCCTTGGCATATAAGATGAATTGCTCTAGACATTTGTTCGGCAAGAGGTGCTCCTGTACGAGCATCGTGCATTGCATTTTCAATGATGTCTCCCAAGAGGAGTATTTTAAGCATAGTATGATCACGATATTGCTCTTTATAGGTAGCCGCTCCCCTGACAATTGCTGCAAAGCGACGAGCTTCTTCAGTCCTACCATAGTCCGAATTTGTAGTTTCTTCTCCAGAAATATCGGAACCAAAGTGTAAGTCTGATAAAACTAGCGTATGGATTCTGGATGTAGGTTTTGGACGCTTAGGGTAAGGAACCGCAACAATTTTACCTGAATACACTGTTTCAGCAAATTGATCCAAATATTCAAGAACTGATGCAGCTTTAACAATTTCTTTGCTATATTTTTTACTATCTTTAATATCGTCATCTAAGCGCAAGGCGTGTATATCAGATAAAGCTAATTTGGATGGAACAGATAAAGAGGCTAGTTCGGGGGATACTTCCAAAGCTGCTTCTTTTAACTCTGTAGTTCCTCCAAAATGATATTCAATCATTTTCTGCGAAATGCCATATCGTCTACAATCACTCCAACTAGGCATTTTTCCTAACTTCTTTGCTAGTTCTGAATATAATGCTATAATATCTTCTTTTCTAGTGCTCATGTTTTTAATCCTTTCGAACTTTTAACTTTCTTTAAATCGGTGAGATGACATTCGAGAATTGAGATTTGCTCTCTCACCACAACTAATACCTTCGCTACTGGAATATACATATTGTAATGCTTCAACCCTGATTCAGTGAGTCGAAGTATTTTTAATATAGTTTCAAGTTGAGGTAAAATTATCTTAGATTCTTTATATCTTTTAAAATCGTGAGTGTTTGCCATGGGCCTCGCTCTCTAATTTACCGTGTCCTGTAACTTCTACTAATTCAGCACACTCTCTAAAATCGTGCAGATTAGTGACGCCTACATAGCTCATAGCGCTTCTAAGTCCAGACTCTAGCGTTTGGATAGTATTGAAAACAGAGCCAGTAAGAGGCACTAGGAACGACTCTCCCTCTGGAGTTCGGTGAGAAGCTCCTTTTCCTTGAGCCTCATAAGATTCCATAGAAGCACTACCGCTATAGATTTTAAATTGAGAGTCTACTTCAGCCGATGACTCGTTAGATCCTGCTAAAATTCGTCCGCACATAACCACCGTAGCACCAGCTGCAAGAGCTTTAGCAATGTCGCCGCTATTACGAACCCCGCCATCAGCAATGATAGGAAGGCCAAGCTCGCTACAATCCAACACACTAGCAAGAGTAGGGAGGCCACATCCTGTAACCATCCTAGTAACGCAGCTACCCCCGCCCCCAATTCCGACTTTAATCGCATCAATTTTTGTTTCCCCTAAAAAGTATTTAAAATCTTTTACGCTTTGCGCTGTGGCAAAATTCCCAACCACAATGTAGCCGTCTTTACCGATAATATGTCTGAGAGCTTTAGTTTGTCTTACCACTTCCATGTGAGCACCGTGGGCTACATCGATAATAAATCTTCTGGCGCCTACTCTATATAAAGCTGCTGCTCGTTCGAGCTCTACATCTCCTAGTCCAATTGAGACTAAGGTTTCCTGAGGGCTAGATTCATACATGCGCACATTATCTTCAATGCTCATAAATCTATGAAGTGCTCCGATTGCTCCAGCACTGCGCATAGCTTTAGCCATGTTCACTTCTGTTACGCTAGCCATGTTGGAAGAAACAACAGGAAGAACTTGAAGCCCTAAGAAGCCTACACGAGTGTTTACATCTTTTCTTGATTTAACATTGCTAAATTTAGGAACAATCAAGACATCATCAAAACTCAAAGATTTTTTAAGCATTTAGTAAATCCTCCATTTTATCGCAAAACTTCTTAGCAACATCATCAGGATGTAAATACCAGTCATTGCTCTCAAAATATTCCGGCCACACCACAAGCGCATGGGCAAGATAACGTTCGCCGGAAATAACCGTGGATTCGTAACTATTATCAGAAACCTTTTTCCACCAAACCTCGCTCTGCCACCCACCCATTTCTCTGTAGTCTTGGGGCAGTTTAAATCGACAGCCTGAGTCAAAAGCCTCTTTAAATGTCACAAAGCTCCCTTATTTCTTTATTATATAACCAATTGAATATTTATTCAAGTATTTATTAAACTGAGAGAGCCTTACTTTATTTATTGTCTTATTTTTCCAATTTATTAATGTTATATTTTTATTGTTTATTTGAATAGCAAGCATTACATGCGCAAATCCGCCTAACTCAATCCCTAATATTATCGCTTGGTTAGCTTTAATGTGAGCCTTCATGTAGGCAGCAGTAATATTGCGTTTAATCTTTACAATTGAGAAGGGAAATTTCTTTTTAGTCAGAAAATCATGAAATAGGTGCCTATGAACACCTTTATTTTCCTTGACTTTAAAATAAGTCATGATTTGCTTATGCTTGGAAATATAATCAAATCGTTTACCTGCCCATTTGAAGCTGTTAGCAATAGCAACAGGGCCGCAGTCATAACTAGTACGTTGCTTGGTAAATCTCATTTAATTAATTTGTCCATTTTATCGTAAAAGGCATTATTTTTAATAATCTGCTTTTCTTGCATTAAGGGAAGAAAGTGATTTTCTACGCGATACACAATATAGGAGTAGTTATATCTGGGCTCTTCAAAGTACATGTCTATTTCATTCAAATATGCGATAAGCTCTTCCCTCACATACTTAAACGGAACTTTATGTTTAATAAAAATCCAGCGTAGGTGTATGTATAGTTTAATAGCAAAATAAAGAGTACTCATATACTACTCATTTAATAGCTTCTCCATTTTATGGATAAAAAACGTATTCTTAACCCTAGATAACCATTCACTTTTTTTTACAGAGTCTAAATCCCAAGCAGAGTCGCTTATGGCTTGCTTCAATTCCACTTCTACACTTAAAGGATTATTTAATAATTTTAATCCAAAAGATTTCAATTTTTCTTCATATTCAGGAGTGCCTGGTTCCAAATCATATTCAAATTCAGCCAGGAAACTGTCACACCCTGTGCAGCTACCAAACTGCCCTCCTACCAAAATAGAATAATCCTTTATAGCAACAATAGAATACCAACTGCCGCTGTAGTCGCCAAACTCCGCATACTCAAGCACTGTGTGTCCGGTAGAAAGTAGAGATTGTTTATAGCTCACTAGGCTCCTCCCATTTATCCAAAACTACAGACACTTTCACAATCCCACACTCTAACCAGCAGGGTTTATTTCTCTTTAAGTCCGCTATGCTAGGATAAATAGTGTTGCCGCCGGCAGCCTCTCCC
>Ga0265326_10000129_pt1 | contig 38896 bp, 41 predicted proteins | sample 41424metaG_FD_192439 | JGI IMG/M metagenome (GOLD analysis project Ga0265326, IMG submission 192439) | Rhizosphere microbial communities from Carex aquatilis grown in University of Washington, Seatle, WA, United States - 4-14-24 metaG | ecosystem: Host-associated > Plants > Roots > Rhizosphere... | reverse complement strand
CGCCGCAGCGACGGCTTCCCCGGCGACTTCATCGGCGACCGACCCGTCAGCTCGGTCATCCACCCAGCTGGCCTGCCCATCGCAACCCTCCCGGATCGAGCGTTGCGACGACCACTTGAATCCACCCACTATATTAGTGTCAGTGTGAGGGGGTTAGTCGTTGGGGGCACGGTCATGGTGCCGAACGTCCCCGAGCCACCGGTGGTTATTCTGCGCGGGCATGTTATTTCGGCGCTTGCGCTGACTTCTATGAATGATGTGCCTATTTCCGGTGGCGTCACCGTGCCGATCCCCCCAGAAGATTCGCGTAGCGCAAAGATCTGGAGACCCAATTCGTTGCCATTGCCCGCGTATAGGCATTCTGTCTGAACCCCAAAGATGCTGTCCCGGAGTCTCACCGCCACGCTTGGCAGATAGAGGAGAATATTGGCTATGTTAGGTAGTGTACCTTCGAAAAGACGGTAGTTGAGCGACCATGGAAGAGTATTTAGGAAGGTCGCCGAGCCTCCTCTACACGTGCCGAATCTGGCGACCGTCACCGAGCCCACCTGTAGACCCGCTACTTTGGTGAACGTCGTATGCGACAAGGTGCCTTCGAGCGTCATCGGGCAGACCAATTCGACCGCACCTTCCTGGAAGCGAAATTCACTCCACACCATCTTGAATCTCGAATTGTTCAGCGACAGTCGGTTGGCCGAGCTTGCTGTAGCGCCGGCTCCGAGGACAAGCGCGGCGGCGCACAGCGCCAAGCCCATGCGCGAGAATCTCACCGTAGTTTCCCCCTTGCATCGTGCGGTGATACTCATATTGCAGAATACAGGTTGGCCGAACCATGTCAATCTGAACAGGAGTCGGCTCCACCGCACGGGTGACGCCACGAGGCCGGCTGGTGTTCTTCAGCGTTCGTGTGGATCAGCCCCGGTCCCGGTGGCTCCCGGGCACGGTCTGACGAGGTGCCGTTGGCTAGTCCGGACTGCACCGCCCTGAGCCGCGCCGGGTCAGCAAACATGCAGGCATTCCCTCCCCATGGCGAGACCCGGACTCGAACCGGGGACACCACGATTTTCAGCCAGCTCGCCTCCGAAGGAGGAATAGGGCTAATTCGCAGCAGCTTCGCGAGCTCCGATGTGGCTGGCCAGCAAGGCGGATGCCCGTGGTTACCGGCGGATTCGTGCGGGTTCTGGTCCCGGAGCGGCCGGCTGGGACCAATACCGCCCACGTCCGTCATCGCACCTGTGGCTTCCGGTTGCCGACGGCGGCAGCGTGCGGCAGTCTCCCGGCCGATGTCGCTCGGTGCCTCAGGACAGTTCGATCGCTTGCTCAGGGAGATCAGGGAGGCTCGCACGCAGCTCCCCGTCGAGCATCGCAACCTGCTCGCGCAGATCGGCACGCACGAAGGCGTGGTCGAGGATTGGCCGACCGGGGTTCAGGACCTCTTCCGCTCTGTGCAGGAGGTGCCGCCCTCAGACGCGGCGCTCGTCAACGCCGCGGCGGTGTGGCTCGACGGGCTCCGCACCGTTGTTTTCAACGGGCCGCTGATGCTGGCCGCGATCACGGGACTCACGGACACATCGCGCAAGCAGCTCGTCGCCTACATCGCATGGCACGAGTACGGGCACGCGCTGAGCCTGACGCGCTCGACCCTTGAGCAGCGAAGGAGCGGCGTGCATCTGCTCGGCTTGCTCTCCGACGGCATGCGCGCCTCGATCGACTACCCCGGCGGGTATGGCCGCCTCCAGGTCTTCGACGAGATCGTCGCTACCGTCTATGCCCTGTTGATCTCACGCATCCGAACGGACGGCTACGGTATTCCGGAGTTCCTGCACCCGGAGATCGTCCAAGCGTTCAAGGAGGTCATCCCGTGGCCCCCGAGCCAATGAAAGAGCCCCAGACGGCAGCGTTCCCCGCGACGAAGATCGCGCCATTCCTGCGCGCGGTGGTCGATCCGGAGGGCAAAGGCGACCTCACGCCCGAGCAGGCCGCTGCGATCCAGCAGGTCGAAGCGAACGTAGCGCGCAGCGACCGGCGCAGATAGCTCCGAGGCGAGCGTCGCAAACGCGACACTTGGCTTGTCTTATCCCGCGCTGAGCCGCACTCGACCTCCGCTGAGATGCCAAGGGACGCAGCCAGAGCTCGTCCGCTCTAGTCGCGCGTGTCCCCCGGTGGCGTTGGCCACATTTCCTCCCAGGCCATGAGTACAGGCATCAGGAACTGCGGAAAGGCGATCCAGCCGGAGGTGGTCTCGCCGAGCACGATCTCTTCAGATGGACCTCGCGAGAACGGTGTGTACCACTGGCGTGAGGCTTCAGGCCCCTCCGCCGACAAGGCGAGCACCCAGAGCGCCTCTGTGCGCTCAGGAAAGTCTCTTGGCCGTTGACCGGGCTCAAGTGAGTCCTCCGCAGCCTCCCACACCTCGGCGATGTAGATCAGGCGATCCGCGCCGTTCACACGGATCTTGTCAGCGACCCGCTGAATGGCGAGGTACTTCTGCGCTTGATCCTCAGCCTCCAGCCGGATTGCAGTCGCACCATCTGGCCCGTAAAGGAAGGCGATCGTGGCGTGCGCGCCGTCCTTGACGAGCAGGCGTTTGGCGAGATCGGCAAAGAACGCTCCCTGTCTCAAGAACGAGTCATCCACGTTCCGGGCCCCTGCCGCCAACTGCTCGAGCTCCTCCTCACCAAGACCGTAGTGCTCGCGTGCCGTCAGCTCGAAGTTCTCCGGATCGAAGGGAATCTCCACTTCTTCTGAAGTCAGCAGATCGCCCGATGCCAGGTGCATCCGCGCCGTCCGCCTAGCAGACGAGGCGACCATGCAGGGCAACCGGCCTCCAAGATGATCTCGGTGCAACTCGCGTGGGCCATTCCCGTCCTTGGCCTCTACCGTGAGCATGCGCGATCCACACTGTTGGTGCGCGTCGGCGAGCACCTGACTTACGACGCCATAGCAATGCGCCAACGCATCGAGCAACTCCCAATCAGGGAGGCGCGCCTCAACCCAGCGGCGCTCAACCACCAAAAGACCCTCTCTTCGAATTTCCTCGGGGAGATCCAGATCGCCTGCGACTGCGACTGCCACGGCGTGAGGAGAAACGAACGGAGGTACGTCGAACTCCATGATCGGTCGCGTCCCGTACCAGTCAGCGAGAAGACCGACCCGCGCCGTGCTGTGAGTCTCGAGGTCTCCACGATGCACAACTTGAACGCGAGAATCGTTGAGCCACTCCATGACAGGATCTGCCTTCATCTGCTCCCGCCAGGCGTCATACCACCTCTCGGCATCGTCGATGACGCCTTTCATCTCGTTCTGAAGAACAAACGTGACGTTGCGCAATCCTTGGATTGCACTATTGAGATGGAGGATGAAATCGTCTGCGTCGGGATACGAGTCAAGGGCCATGTGCCACAGCCGGTGGGCTTGATGCAATCGCCCATGAGCTTGCGGAATGGGGCAGGCTTGACCTTCGGCGTCAGGCGCAGGACTCTTGTGACTGGAGGCACCGTCCATCTCTCTGGTGTATCAGTACTACCGGCTCCAGCAACCCATATGGCGGCTCGCGCCGCTGTCAGAGGCGACGGCGCGGTCGAAGCGTGGTTTGCTCGTTCCCTCGAGTCGGCTGTACTCGAACCGAGCACACCTCGAATCTGACTCGTGTCGTCGGTGTGAGGGCGCGATTCCCGACACACCGCTTATCGGTCGTTCCGCAAGTACAGCTAGTTGGCTGATGGAGCGGATGTCCGTGGCCGGCGAGATGGGCGCGCTGGGACCAAGAGTTTTGGTCCCAGCACCGATCCTGGGACCAAAATCCAGCGCCCCAACGCTTAGTCCCGAGCCGAAGAAACCACCGAGATAGCAGGGACTTCGCGGATGGCGAGACCCGGACTCGAACCGGGGACACCACGATTTTCAGTCGTGTGCTCTACCAACTGAGCTATCTCGCCGCGACGGCCGATGGTACCGGGAATCGCGCGGCCTTTGCGGCTCCGGTCAGGCGGTGGCGCCGCCGTCTGTGCGCGCCCGGGCGGCCTCCACCTCGGCCTGGCGCAGCTCGATGCGGCGGATCTTGCCGGTCAGCGTCTTGGGCAGCTCATCGACGAACTCGACCAGCCGCGGGTACGCGTACGCCGACAGGTGCGAGCGGACGTGTCCCTTGATCTCCTCGGCCAGCTCGTCCGACGCCGCGTACCCGTCCGCCACCACCACGAACGCCTTCACGACCGTTCCCCGCCGCTCGTCCGGCGACGCGACCGCCGCCGCCTCGCGCACCGCCGGGTGCTCGAGGCACGCCGACTCGACCTCGAACGGGCCGATCCGGTACCCGGCCGAGATGATCACGTCGTCCGCACGCCCCTCGTACCAGTAGTACCCGTCCGAATCGCAGGACGCCGCGTCCTTCGTGTGGAACCACTCGCCGCCGAACGTCTCGGCCGCGGCCTCCTCGTTGCGCCAGTAGCCCAGCGGGTAGTGCGGATTCGAGCGCGCGCGCAGGCAGATCTCGCCGCGCTCGCCGACGCCGACCGGCTGCTCGTCCTCGTCCAGCACGGCCACGTCCCAGCCGGGCATCGGCCGCCCCATCGAGCCCTCGCGCACCTCCATGAACGGGTAGTTCGCTACGAGCGGGTACGACTCGGTCAGCCCGTAGAAGTCGAGCACCGTCACGCCGTACTGCTCGCGGAACCAGCGGATCGCCTCGGGGTTCAGCGGCTCGCCTGCAGAACACACGCGGCGAAAGTTGCACGGGTACCGCGCCCCCGCGTCCCCGATCGCCATCATCGAGCGCATCGCGGTCGGCGTCGTGAAGACGTTCGTCACCTCGTGCCGCGACAGGAACGCCAGCTGCTCGTGCGGGTCGAAGCCGCCCGACCGCTGGAACACGTACTGAACCGCCCCCAGCCGCCACGGACCCAGCAGCGGCGCGATCCCCGCCGCCCACGCCCACTCGCCCATCCCGTGGAAGCGCTCGCCGTCCTGCACCTCGTGGCAGTACGTGAACTCCTCGTGCGCGAGCAGGTACCGGTGCGCGTGCACGATCCCCTTCGCCAGCCCGGTCGTGCCGGACGTGTAGTAGAGCTGCGCCGGATCGTCCGCTGCCGTGTCGACGCCAATGAAATCGGTCGGCGCGCCGGCCAGCAGACCGCCCTCGGAGTCCAGCACGAGCACGCGCACGCCCGCATCCGCGAAGCGCGAAGCGTTCGCCGCATCCGTCACGAGCACCGCCGGCTCCGCGTCGCCCAGCCGATGCCGGATCCCCTCGTCCCCGTACAGCACGCTCATCGACAGCAGCAGGGCACCCAGCTTCCACGTCGCGAAGAAGACGGCCGCCGTCTCCGGCGTCGGCGGCAGCACCACCGCGACGCGATCCCCCCGCGACACGCCCGCCTCTCGCAACACGAACGCCGCCTGGTTGGCGAGGTCCTGCAGCTCGCCCCACGTGAGCGAGCGCGTCGCCCCGTCGAACCGCTCCCACACCATCGCGGCCTTCTCGCGCGGGTGCTTGTCGCAGACGTCCTGCGCGATGTTGTAGCGCTCCGGCACCTCCCAGCGGTGCCGGGCGCACGCTTCCTCGTACGAGCTGAAGGCCATCGGGGCGAGCCTACCCGCGTGGACCGGCGCGCGTGCGAGACATGCGCGGTTAGCATCGCCTCACGATGAACGCACGCACGATGCTCACCACGCTCGCCGCCGGCCGCCTCGTGATCGGCGCGGCGCTCGTCGCCAAGCCGCAGTCGCAGGTCGGCGCCGGCTGGGTCGGCGACGAGGAGGCCGCGCGGCCGGCCACGGCGCTGCTCTTCCGCTCCGTCGGCGCGCGCGACATGGCGCTCGCGCTCGGCACGCTCGGCGCGCAGCGCAGCGGCAGCCCGCTCAAGCCGTGGCTGCTCGGCGCGACGCTCGCCGACGCGGTCGACCTGTTCGCGACGTTCGCCGCCGGCAGGGCGATCCCCGCCAAGGGCAAGGCCGCGATCGCGCTGCTCGCCGGCGGTGCGATCGCGCAGCAGCTCGCGCTCCTGCGCCGCGTCGAGGCGTAGACCGCCGGCGCGTCCCGGCGCCTACGCGCCGAGCCCGGCCCAGCGCCTGAGCTGCGGCAGCGGGTCGATCGGCGCGCCGCCTCTGACCTGCCAGCCGCCGACCCAGATCTCGAAGTGCAGGTGGGGGCCGGTCGCGTCCCCGGTCGCGCCGACCCGCGCGATCCGCTCGCCGGCGCGGACCGCTGCGCCCGGCGCCACGAGCACCGAGCCCTTGAGCAGGTGCATGAAGACGAAGTCGCGCCCGTCGGAGCCGTGCTCGACGAGGTAGATCCCAGCGCCTCCGGGTTGGTCGGCCTGCCACACGATCGTGCCGGTCAGCGGCGCGACGATCCCCTGGCCGCTCGCGGCGACGACGTCCTGGCCCTGGTGGATGTGGCCGGTCCGGCCGGCGCCGAAGCGCGCGTCGGGGCCGCCGAACGAATACGGGCCCAGCACGGGGAACACGCCGGCGACCGTCGGGCTCGCCGGCGTGACCGGCGCTCTCGCCGCCGGCTTTCTCGCCACTGCCTTCGGCTTCTTCTTCGCGGCGGGTCTGTGCGCGACTCTGTGCGCGGGCGGCTTCTGCCCGGCCAGCGCGCCGCCGGTGCCGGCGCTCGTCGCCGTCTGCGTGGGAGGGGCGGCGCCGGGTGCTGCGCCGCCCGTTGAGCCGCTGCTGCTCATCACCTCGCCCCCCGGGGCCGCGCCGCCGGCATTCGCCGCTGCCGCCTTGGCCGGCAGCGCCGGCGCCGCGACCCCGAGAGCTATGAGGAGGAGAGAAGTGGCACGAACGGATCGAGCCATCACGCTCAACGTCGGCAGCGAATCCGACCCGCTCCAACCGCGCAAGCGTTGTTGCGCAACTTTGGTCAGCAAACCCGTGCGTTGGCGCGCACGCGGTCCGTGCGCGTACCGTCAGCTGTCGCTCAGGCGCTCAGCAGTCGCTCCAGCAGCGCCTTCGCCCCCGCCTTCGACAGCGGCTCGTTGAGGTTCCCGCACTTCGGCGACTGCACGCACGACGGGCAGCCGCGCTTGCATCTGCACTCGGCGATCAGGCGGTGCGCGTCGCCGACGAGCCGCTCGAAGCCGCGGTAACCCGCGCGCGTGATGCCGACCCCGCCCGGGTGGCCGTCGTAGATGAAGATCGTCGGCTTGCCCGTCTGCGGATGCGCGTTGGTGGAGAGGCCGCCGATGTCCCAGCGGTCGCACATCGCCAGCAGCGGCAGCACCGCGATCTGCGCGTGCTCGGTCGCGTGCAGCGAGCCGAGCAGCCGCTCGACGCCGAGCTCCGCGTCGACCCCCAGCGCGGACAGCGAGTCGAGCTCGTACCACAGCGCCTGCGTGCTGAACGCGGTCTCGGGGAGATCCAAAGCGCGGAAGTCGATCTGCTGGTGGTCCGACAGCGCCTTGCGCTGGTAGCCGGTCACGACCTCCGTCACGACGACGTTGCCGAACGACAGCGTCACGCCCATCGCCTCGCGCCGCTCCACCAGCCGCTCGATCGCCGTCATCGTCTCGCGCTTGGGCTGCGTGAACCAGTCGCCGTCGAACGGCGACAGCATCGCGCGCCGCTCGGCGAGGTCGAGCTGCACGACCTCGTACGCGCGGCCCAGGTGCAGATACACCGCGCCCTCGTGCACCGTCGAGAACGCGCGCGCCGCCTCCAAGGTCCCGATCATCTCGCCGCTCGCGACGTCGATCAGGGAGAAGGTGTCGGCGGAGGACGAGCGCAGCGGCACGCGCGCGGCCGGGTAGTCCTCCGGCGCGCGCAGTTGGAACGCGCCGCGCCGCTCGATCAGCAGCCCGGCGCTCACGAGCCGTTCCGCCGCGACTCTCCAGTCGGCACCGAGCACGTCCGCCTCACCCGGCGCCAAAGGACCCTCATGGGCGGCGCACAGCAGATGCGCCGCGTGGATCTGCTCGGACTCGTGGTCGAGGATCGCCGCCTCGACCGGCCGCCCGAGGAACTCGTCGGGATGGCGGCAGAAGAACTGGTCCAGAGCGTCCTCGCCCGCGACGTAGACCGCCAGCCCTCTCCCGCGCCGCCCCGCGCGCCCCCACATCTGCCGCAGCGACGCGACCGTGCCCGGGAACGTCACGCAGATCGCCGCGTCGAGCTCGCCGATGTCGATCCCCAGCTCCAGCGCGTCGGTCGCGACGACGCCGAGCAGGTCCCCGCGCGTGAGCCGCTCCTCCAGCTCGCGCCGCTGCTGGGAGGTGTAGCCGGCGCGGTAGGGGGCGATGCGGTCCGCGAGGTCGGCGCGGTCGCCGCTCGTGAGGCGGGCGGTTGCATGGCGCAGGATCAGCTCGACCGCCTTGCGCGACTTGATGAAGCAGATCGTCCGCGCGCCGGACTTCACCAGGTCGGCGAACAGGTCGGCCGCCTCGCTCAGAGCGGACGCGCGCACACCCAAAGCCTCGTCGAGCATCGGCGGGTTCCACATCGCCACGTGCCGCTCGGCGGCGGGCGCGCCGTCGCGGTCGATCAGGGCGATCTCGTCGAGGCCGGTCAGCCGCTGCGCCAGCTCGACCGGGTTGGCGACCGTCGCGCTCGCCAGCAGGAAGCGCGGCTGCGTCCCGTAGTTGGCCGCGATCCGCCGCAGCCGCCGCAGCACGTTGCCCACATGCGACCCGAACACGCCGCGGTAGACGTGCGCCTCGTCCACCACCACCACCGCGAGGTTCGCGAGGAAGTCCCCCCACGCACGGTGGTTGGGCAGGATCCCGACGTGCAGCATGTCGGGGTTCGTCAGCACGACGTTCGCTCTCGCGCGGATCGCGCGGCGCTCCTGCTGCGGCGTGTCTCCGTCGTAGATCGCGGGGCGCACGCGCGGCAGTCTCAGCGCCGCCAGCGCGCGCGCCTGGTCCTGCGCCAAAGCCTTTGTCGGATACAGGTACAAGGCGCGTGCCCGCGGGTCGACGAGCAGCTGCTGCAGCGTCGGCAGGTTGAAGCACAGCGACTTGCCCGAGGCGGTGCCGGTCGTGACGATCAGCGGCCCGTCCATCGCCGCCAACAGCGCGTCCTCCTGGTGCGTGTGCAGCGCGACGATCCCCACCCGCTCCAGCGCCCCGCGCAGCTCGTGGTGCAGCTCGCCGGGGATCGGCACCGCATGGCCCGCCCGCGGCGCCACCGTCGACTCGTGCACGAGCCGCTCGTCCGCCCGCCCGCGCTCGAGCAGCTCCGTCCACGGCTCCTGCTCGGCGATCCTCGGGCGTGCGACGGCCATCGCACCGATCGTACGCGGCCGCCGCGTGCCCGGTCGCTCACACGGGCGGAGCGGGCGGCGGTGCCTGCCCGGCGGTCGCGGCCGCCGACCACGCCGCCCGCGTGATCGCGAGCTGGTCCCGCGTGTTCTCGAAGATGCGGAAGAGGACGATCACGAGCTCGGACAGCACGCGCCCGACCAGCGCGTGCAGGAGCAGGAACAGCGGGCCGAGGACGAACAGCCACAGCAGACCGAACCCTGCGCTGCCGGCGCTGTGGCTCTGGAACGTGCCATCGGCCGCGACCGTCACGGAGTCGCCGGCTCCCGACGCGAACAATGTGATGGCGACCGCGGCGTACATGAGCACGGCGGGCACGAAGCTCAGGAGATACAGCACCTTGATCAACCTCGTCGTCACGAACGACGTGAACGAGAGGTCCAACAGCGACCTCAGGAATCCTGTTTGCACGAAAGCCTCCAGTCGGATGGGTGAACGGACCAGGCCCTGAGGGTCCGGCGTGCGCGAGTTCGCCCCCCCGGCGCGCGAATCGCAACGAGACGCGCCACACTTCCACGCGCATGCGCTGTGTCTACGTCGACCTCGACGGCACCCTGCTCGGCCCCGGCGCCTCCCTGCTGCGCGACGTCGAGGGCGGCTTCAGCCTCGACGCCGTGCGCGCGCTGCAGGCGTGCCATCGCGCCGACGCCGAGGTCGTGATCTTCTCCGGCCGTCGGCAGGCGCAGGTGATGGAGGACGCGCGTCTGCTGGGGCAGACCGCCTACATCTTCGAGGCCGGCTCCGGGCTCGTCGTCGACGGTGAGCTGGAGTGGCTCACCGGCGGCCTGGAGCCGACGCAGGACGGCGTCACGATCCACGACCAGATCGAGGCGTGCGGCGCGCCGGCGCTGCTGCTCGAGCACTACGCCAGACGGCTCGAGTACCACGCGCCGTGGCATACGAACCGCGACGTCTCGCACCTCTTCCGCGGCCTGATCGACGCGCAGGAAGCCGACGCGCTGCTCGAGGCAAGCGGCCACGGCCACCTGCGCCTCGTCGACAACGGCGTCGTGCGCTCGCGCTCGGCCGACCTCGCCGCGCTGCCGCTCGTGCGCGCCTACCACCTCGTCCCGCGCGCGGCCTCGAAGGCCGGCGCCGTCGCGCGCCACATGCAGATCCGCGGCTACAAGCCGGAGGAGTGCATCGCGGTGGGGGACTCGCGCGAGGATCTTGGCGCGGCGTCCGCCGTCGGCGCCTTCTGGTTCGTCGCCAACGCGCTCGACAAGGACCCGACGCTGCGCGACGCGATCGCCGGCCGCGACAACGTCCGCATCGCCGACGCCACCTACGGCGCTGGCGTCTACGAGGCCGTCGTCACGACGCTCGCCGAGCGGACCTGACGCGGGTCAGGCCGCAACGGCCTCGCGCGCGGGCGACGCCGCGCGCCGCGGCAGCGTCGTCGGCTCCGCCGTCGGGCCCTCGCCGCCGCGATCCGGCAGCGCCAGCCGCACGATCTTCTTGACGACGCTGCCGAACTGCTTGTGCAGCGGCCCGGCGTTGTACGGCAGCCCGTAGCGCTCGCAGATCTCGCGCACCTCGACGGCCAGCTCCGCGTAGCGGTGGGCGGGCAGGTCCGGGAACAGGTGGTGCTCGATCTGATGGCTGAGGTTGCCGCTCATGATGTGGAACAGCTTGCCGCCGGTGAGGTTCGCCGAGCCGAGCAGCTGGCGGACGTACCACTGCCCTCTCGACTCGCCCTCGCACTCCTCCTCGGTGAACTCGTGCGTCCCCTCGGGGAAGTGGCCGCAGAAGATGATCATGAACGCCCACACGTTGCGCACGGCATTCGCGGTCATGTTTCCGGTGAACGTCGCCGGCGCGCCCGGGCCGGCGAGCAGCGGGAACAGCGCGTAGTCCTTCAGCGCCTGCCGGCGGCCCTTCTTCCAGATCGCCTGCAGCATCTCGCCCTTGTCCTTCCACGACGCCTTGCCGGTGTTCAGCTGCTCGACCTCGAGGTCGTGCAGCGCGACGCCCCACTGGAAGAACAGCGCCAGCAGCACCGCGTAGGCCGGGTTTCCGAGGTAGTACGGATGCCACTTCTGATCCTCGGACATCCGCAGCACGCCGTAGCCGATGTCGCGGTCCTTGCCGAGGATGTTCGTGTGCGTGTGATGCATGTAGTTGTGCGAGTGGCGCCACTGCTCCGACGGGCACGCGCTGTCCCACTCGAACGCGTGGCCGTTGACCGCTTCGTCGTTCATCCAGTCGTACTGGCCGTGCATCACGTTGTGGCCGATCTCCATGTTGTCGAGGATCTTGGAGAGCGACAGGGCTGCCGTGCCGGCGAGCCACGCGGGCGGCAGGAAGCCGAGCTCCAGCAGGCCGCGGCCGCCGATCTCCAGCCCGCGCTGGGCCTTGATCATGCGGCGGATGTAGGCGGCGTCGCGCTCGCCGAGGTCGGCGGTCACGCGCTCGCGGATGGCGTCGAGCTCTTGTCCGAGCGCGTCGAGCTGCTCAGCGGTGAGCTGCGGCGGTGAGGTCGTGCTCATGGCGTTGGCTCCTGGGGGTCAGATGTCGAGCGTCACGTCGCCGACGGGCGCGTTGACGCAGATCTGGATCAGCTCGTCGGGCGCGGTCGAGATCTCGCCGGTGCGCAGGTCGCGCACGGCGCCCTCGAGCTTGCGGCAGGTGCAGGTGTGGCAGATGCCCATGCGGCAGCCGTGCTGCGGCGTGAGCCCGGCGGCCTCCGCCTGGTCGAGCAGCGGCGCGCCGGTGCCCTGCGCTTCGCGCCCGCTGCGCGCGAAGCGCACACTGCCGGCGACGACGCCGTCCGTCTCCACGCGCGCGGGCGCCGGCGGTGCGAACTGCTCGACGTAGAGGCGCGCGTCGAGCGAGTCCTCGGCCCATGTCGTGCGCACCGCCTCGACGAGCGCGGTCGGCCCGCACGCGAACGTCAGCGCGGCCGCCGGGTCGATCCCCGCCGCCGCGACGTGCGAGCGGTCGAAGCGCCCGGCCAGATCGCCCGCCTGCGGGCTGCGCGAGAAGCCGCGCAGGACCCGCACGTTCGCGTGTCCTGCGGCAAGTTCGGCCAGCTGGCGCGCGTACGCGACGTCATGCTCGTCACGCGCATAGTGCAGGAAGGCGATCGGGCCGCGGTGGCCCTCGTGGCACAGCGTCCGCAGCATCGACATGACGGGCGTGACGCCGCTGCCGCCGCTGATCAGCAGCAGCTCGCGCGGGCGCTCGTCCGGCAGCGCGAAGTCGCCCTCGGCCTGCGAGAGCGAGACGACCATGCCGGGGCGTGCGCTCTCGCGCAGGAACGGCGAGACGGCGCCGTCGGGCTGCGCGTGCGCCGTCAACTCGAGCAGGTCGCCGACGTGGGCGGAGGAGGCGGGCGAGTAGGTGCGCGTGTGGCGCACGCCGTCGATCTCCACGCTGAGGCGCACGAACTGCCCGGCGCGGAAGCCCTGCCAGTTGTCGTTCGGGCGCAGCGCGAGCGTGACGCTGCGCGCCGTCGCGCGGCGCACGGCGAGCACCTCGGCGCGCACGTCGCGCAGCGAGAAGGCGGGCCGCACCAGCTCGACGTAGCGGTCGACGCCGTGCGGGGTCGTGAGCGCCTCGGCCAGCGCGGAGTCGAGCAGGCGGCGCGAGAGTCTATGTCGCGTTTGAGTGAACACTTGTGCACAAGGTACGGAATCTCCCAGCGTCTGTCCAGGTAAGCTGTGTGACATGGGCCACACCGACTCGGTGAACAGCAGGACACCGGGCACGCGCGCCGAGCAGAAGGAGCGCACCCGCATCGCGCTGCTCGACGCGGGGCTGCGGCTGCTGGAGAGAAAGAGCTTCGGCAGCCTCGGCCTGCGCGAGGTCGCGCGCGAGGCGGGCGTCGTCCCGACCGCCTTCTACCGCCATTTCGACTCGATGGACGAGCTCGGCCTCGCCCTGATCGACGACTCCTTCCGCACGCTGCGCCGGATGATCCGCGACGCCCGCTCCGAGCCGCTCGCGTACGGCGACGTGATCCGCAGCTCGGCCGAGATCCTCGTGCGCCACGTCCACGAGCACCGTCTGCACTTCCGCTTCGTCGCGCGCGAGCGATCGAGCGGCGTCCCGGCGCTGCGCCAGGCGATCCGCGCCGAGATCCGCCTCTTCAGCAGCGAGCTGGCGACCGACCTCGCGCGCTTCCCCTACCTCGACAGATGGAGCACCGAGGACCTCGGCATGTTCGCGACGCTGATCGTCAACACGATGGTCTCGACGGCCGAGGAGATCGTCGACGCCCCGAGCGGGCGTCCCGAGGTCGAGCGGGAGATCGTCCGCCGCGCCGAGAAGCAGCTGCGGCTGATCGCCTTCGGCGTGCCGGTGTGGCGCAGCGCGACTTAGGCGTCGCGCCCGAACCAGGCGCGGATGCGCGCCCAGGTGCGCTGCCAGCCGCCGTGGCGCACCTGCTCGCGCCAGCGCGCGGGCGGGGGGACCGTCGCGCGCACCAGCGCGACCCATTCGTCGAGCGGCAGCTCGCCGGCGATCAGGCGACGCAGCGCGTCGTTCACCGGCGCCTCGATCCCCGCGCCAGCCAATGCGCGCGCGAGCAGCGGCACCGACTCGAGCGACTCGACCGCCTGCCCGATCTGCGCGGGGATCTCGCTCGCCGGCACGCCTCTCGCAAGCAGCTCGCCTGCGCGGCGGTTGCGGCTCTGCGGCGCCAAAGCCGTCGCGACCAGATCGCCGGTCCCTGCCAGCCCGATCATCGACTCCGGCCGCGCGCCGAGCCGCTCGGCATAGCGCCACACCTCCGCGAAGATGTGCCCGGCGGCCGCGCCCGCCGCGTTCAATCCCTGCGCCTCGGTCGCGCCGGCCGCCAGCGCGGCGGCGTTCTTCGCGGCGCCGGCCAGCTCCACACCGACGGGGTCGTTCGACTGCTCGCACACGACGCCCGCGCGGATGAACATCGCGGCGAGCTGCCCGGCGAGCGCCTCGTCGCTCGACGCCGCGACGAGCCCGGCCCCGTCGCGCACCATCTCCTGCGCGTGTGCCGGGCCGCCGATGCAGGCGACGCGCGCCGCGCCGAAGCGCGCGCGCAACAGCGCCGTCGGCGGCGTTCCGTCGGGCGGCACGAGCCCCTTCGCGAGCGAGATGACGGCGGCGCGACGCGTCAGGCCGACCCGCTCCAGTCCGGCGATCACGTCGCCGAGGCCGAGCGAGGGGACCGCGAGGAACACCAGCTCCGCGCGCGCGAGGCCGTTCGACGCCGGCTCGATCCGCAGCTCGCGCGGCAGCTCGACGCCCGGCAGGTAGGTCGTGTTCTCGCGCGCCTCGACGAGCGCGTCCGCCTGCTCGCGCGAGCGTGTCTGCAGCGTCGTGCGCGTCCCGCCGCGCGCGAGCAGCACCGCGACCGCCGTCCCGAACGAGCCGGCGCCGACGACGACCGCCCGCCGCAGCGGCGGGGGGACGGGGAGCTGGGGGCGCGGCAGCGGGGGCATCGCGGCGGCCGAGCCTAGCGCCCGGCGGGCGCGGGCCGCAGCCTCGCAAGCGGGCGTGCCCGGCGGCGATCCGCGGGCCGGGCGCGACGCCCGCTCACACCAGTGTTGCGAGGCGTCGCCCCGCCTCCTCCAGCGCGCGCTCGTCGCCCGCCTTCAGCACCGCCTGCAGGTCGAGGATGCGCGCGCCGAACGCGTCGAGCGTGCGCGCGCCGACGGCGGCGAAGCACGGCACGCCGCCCTGTCGCGCGCGCGTCGCGATCTCGCCCGGCGCCTTGCCGGCGAGCGTGCCGAGGTCGAGCCGGCCCTCGCCCACGATCACGGCCCGCGCCGCACGCATGTGCGCGTCGAAGTCGAGCTGCTCCAGCACGTACGCCGCGCCGCCTTCCAGGCGCGCGTCCCACGCTGCCCACAGCGCGCCCGCGAGTCCGCCGCCCGCGCCGCCCCAGGCGACGCCGCGCGGGTCGCGCGGGAGCCGGCCGGCGAGCGCGTCGAGGCGCCGGCCCAGCTCCGCCGCCGCCGCGCGCTCCAGCTCGCCGGCGCCCGCCAGCGCCTCCGCCGCGCGTTCGATCGACGTGCGCACGTCGCACAGCAGCACGAGCCGCGCGTGCAGGCCGCCGCCGTCGGCGATCGCCGCGATCGCTCCGGCGCCGCCGTCGGCCGCGACGAGATCTCCCGCGCCGGCGATCACGACCCCTGCGCCGGTCGCGTCGGCCGCCAGCAGCAGCTCCCCGACCGCCGCGCTCGACTCGTCGGCCGCGCCGTCGCCGAACGCCGCGCGCAGCTCCACGACCGCCGTGTCCCCGCGGTCGACCAGGCCGATCCCCACCGACCGCCCGTCGACCGCGACCGTCGCGGTCTCGCCGCCGAGCGCCGTCAGCAGCAGCTCGAGCGTGCCGGCGCCGCCGTCCGCGACCGGGCACGGGTCGACCGGCCAGCCGCCGGCCTCGAGCCCGCGCGCGAGCGCGGCCGCGACCTGCGGCGCGCGCAGCGTCCCGCCGAAGGCGGCGGGGGCGACGAGGATCGGCGCGCGGACGGTCGATGCGGTCACCTCCCGCATCCTGCCACGCTCACGGGGTGCTGCAGAGGTACAGCAGCCCGAGCGCGCCCAGCGACACCGTGATCGTCGTCGCGACCGAGCGCCAGCCGGAGGAGATCTGCGCCTGCACCGCGTACTGACCCGGCGTCAGCGTCGCGGCCGGGAGGTTGTAGCTGGCCGACGCGGTCGTCGTCTGTCTGCCGCCGGGCGCCGTCACGACGTAGACGACGCTGTCGCCCGGCGGCGGCGCGACCGCGGTCCACACGATCTGGCTCGACGTCAGCGACACGAGCCCTCTGCAGGCGATCCCCGTCGGTATGGGGACGGTGTACGTGGCCAGCGTCGCACCGGACGCGGCGACGCTCGCGGCGAACGCCGCCCACGCCGCCGCCGGCCACGGCGCGAACGCGGCTGCCGCCAGCGCGACGAGCAGCCGGCCGATGCGGCTCATGCGGCCGCGGAGCTCCGTGCCGGCGTCCGCTCTCGCGCCGGCTCGTCCTCGCGGAGCCCGGCGGCTGCCGTGAACGTCGCCGCCCGCCGTCGGCGCGCAAGCCATGCAAGCGCGAGCGCGCCGGTCGCGACGCCGAGCCAGTACTGCGTCCAGCGCCCGCCGAGCCACGTCAGCGGCCGCCCGGCCGCGGGCACCACGAGCAGCGGCCGCTCGACGCGGGTCACCGTCACCGGCGGGTCGTCGGCGCGGTTGCGGTCGCCGCGCAGCACGAGCGTCATCGCGCCGCCGCCGGCCGGCTGCACGCGCACGACGCGGTGCATGATCCGCCGCCCGTCGGGCCGCAGAACCGCCAGCACCTGGCCGGGCCGAGCGCTGCGCGCCGGCTCCGGCCGCACGAGCACGACCGTCCCGATCGGCAGCCCGGGCCTCATCGAGCCGGTGCGGACGATCAGCGGACGCGCGCCGGCCGCCATCCCGGCCGCCGTCAGCGCCAGGCAGCCGGCGCCGAGCAGTGCCAGCGCCCACGCGAGCGCGCGCCGCGCCGGCGGCTGCGGCGCCGGCTCACGACGCGGCGGCCGTGAACGTGAACGTGGCATTCGTCGTGAGCCCCTGGAGCGTGTTGTCGGCGCTCGCCGGCAGCTCGACGCGGAAGCAGAGGTACTCGCTCGTCCCGCTGGCGAGCGGGCGCGCGGCGATCGCCGCCGCGCCGACACCGGCCGCCTGCGCGTAGGCGACGGTGCTCGAGCCCGCGTAGGCGGACGCGTCGCACGTGCTCGAGCCGACGACCTTGATGCCGACCGTCAGCGCGGCGGCGAGCGCGGCGCTGCCGCTCGTCGCCGACGCCATCGTGTAGGTGGCGTCGAGCGAGCCGCTGTTGGAGATCTTCAGCGGGGCGTACGTGACGGTCCCCGGCCGCATGCCGCTCGTCGAAAGCGACGTGAAGGCGACGGAGCCGCTCTGGTCGTTGGCCTGGATCGCGACCGAGCCGGTCGAGAAGGACGACGTCGCGTCGACGCTGTCCGTGAACGCGGCGTAGGCGCCCGCCCACGACAGCGCCACGAGCGGGCCGACGGCGAGCACGGCGCGGAGCCGCTTGATGAAAGTGCGTGATCGCATGGCAGTGGCCTCCCAGCACTGGCGATGGGACGCACCACCCATCGGCGGTATTCGCGACAGACTTTAAATTACTCAGATCTATTGCATGCAATTTGGCGCAACGGCGGCCGGCGCGTCGCCGGCCGCCGCTCCTGTCACCCTCTGCACGATGGCGCGCGAGCAGACGACGATCGCGGTCGCCGGGCGCGAGGTCAGACTCTCCAACCCCGGCAAGCTCTACTTCCCGGCGGCCGGGCACACCAAGCGAGACCTGGTCGACTACTACCTGGCGGTCGCCGACGCCGCGCTGATCCACCTGCGCGAGCGACCGACCGTGCTCAAGCGCTACGTCGACGGGATCGAGGGCGAGCCGTTCTTCCAGAAGCGCGTGCCCGACAGAGCTCCGGAGTGGCTGGAGACGGCGACCGTCAGATTCCCCAGCGGGCGCGAGGCGCGCGAGCTGGTCGCCGACGACGCCGCCCACCTCGCGTGGGCCGTCAACCTCGGCGTGATCGACTTCAACCCGTGGCCGGTCCGCCGCGCGGACCTCGACGCGCCCGACGAGCTGCGCGTCGACCTCGACCCGACGCCCGAGGCGAGCTGGGACGACGTCCGCCAGGTGGCGATGTGCGTCAAGAGCGTGCTCGACGACCACGGCCTCGTCGGCTTCCCGAAGACATCGGGCTCGCGCGGGATCCACATCAACGTGCGCGTCGTCCCCGAGCACGGCTTCACCGAGGTGCGTCGCGCCGCGCTCGCGTTGGCGCGCGAGGTCGAGCGGCGCGTGCCCGAGCTGGCGACGAGCAAGTGGTGGAAGGAGGAGCGCCACGGCGTGTTCGTCGACTACAACCAGAACGCGCGCGACCGCACCGTCGCGTCCGCCTGGTCGGTCCGCCCGACGCCCGACGCGCGCGTCTCGATGCCGCTCACGTGGGACCAGGTCCCCGCCGTCGAGCCGGCCGACTACACGCTCGCCACGGTGCCGGCGCTGCTGGCCGAGCACGGCGACCCGCACGCCGAGATCGACGCGAACGCCGGCTCGCTTGCCGAGCTGCTCGACCTCGCCAGACGCGACGAGGACGGCGGCCTCGGCGACGCCCCGTGGCCACCCAACTTCGCCAAGCAGCCCGGCGAGCCCAAGCGCGTCCAGCCCAGCCGCGCGCGCAGAGGCGGCTCGTAGCTCACTTGCGTCTGTAGCGCGACGCGACGTACTCGTCGACCCATGCGCGTGAGCTGCGCCACGATCCGTCGCGACCCTTGACGGCCTCGAGGCGCCCGCGCACGGCCGCGACCCGCAGCGCGTTCGCTCCGAGTCTCTCGGTTGCGAGTGCCGGCAGCGGCACGAGCTGGTCGTTCCCGGCGACGGCAGGAAGGAGAAAGCGATGGAGGTTGTCGAGGATCGCCCGCGTGAGGAACTCGCCGAGCGGACCGCAGTCGCCCTCGTCGGCCTGACTGAGCGCGGCGAGGTAGCGCGCTCGGTCCCCTTTGCGGATGATCGCCGGCGGATAGCCGAGCCGCACGAGCAGCAGGTTGAGCAGCAGCCGCCCAGTGCGTCCGTTGCCGTCCAGGAACGGATGGATCTGCTCGAAGCGCGCGTGCAGCCATGCCAGCTCCGCGGGCAGGTGCGGCGCGTCGAGGTCAAGCGTCTGGCCTTCGGCGATCCACTCGTCGAGGTGCATCGGAACCTCCGTCCACGACGGCGGCTTCATCCCGCCCGGGAACGTCTCGATGTCGTGGCGACGGAACGAGCCCGGGCGCTCGTCGTCCGTGGCCTCCGGATGGGGCGCGACGTCCCACACCGGGCCGAGGGCGAGCGCATGGACGTGGCGAATCTCCGTCAGCGTGACGAGCGCGTCGCCGGACCATGAGCCTGGCTCGATGCCGTGCTCGTAGACCCACTCCGCGGCGTTCGCGTAGCCGCGCACCTCCATGTATTCGCGCAGCTGCTTGTTGCCGACCGCGCGCCCCTCGTCAAGCAGTCGCGCGACCTGCTTGAGCACGAGCGTGTTGCCCTCGATCGCCGTCGAGTGATGCGTCTCGTCCAGCCAGATCTCGTGCCAGATCGCCCGAGCCTCATGCGGAGCGGGAAGGCCGCCGAACTGCTCGCGCAGCTCAGCGATCTGCGTATGAAGTCGCTCGTAGAGCGCGGAGCGGGTGCGGCGGCCGCGAGCGGACATGAGCCGGACCCTACGGGCAAAATTCTGTTTGGTCTACAGCAAACAAATTGTACAAAACACTTTTCGTGTTCTGTACGGCTCCCGGCTCACCCCGCCAGCTGCTCCACCCTGCACTCCCCCGGCGCCTTGTCCTCCCGCCAGCGCAGCAGCTTCGACCCGTGCCGGATCCGCCGGCCGCTGACGTGGTCGAACGAGATCTCGACGACGAGCTCGGGGCGCAGCGCGACCCACTCCAGCTCCTTGTCGCTTTTCCAGCGTGAGGGGTCCGCGCTGCCGTGCTCGCCGGTCGCATACGGAGCGAGTCTGTCGACCAGCTCGCGTCTCTCCGCTGCCTTCAGCCCGGAGGTGTGCCCGACCGTGCGCAGCTCGCCGTCCTCGTCGTACAGCCCGAGGATGAGCGAGCCGACCGTGCGCTCCTCCTTGCCGGGCCGCCAGCCGACCACGACCGCGTCGATCGTGCGCACGCGCTTGATCTTCGCCATCCCGTCGCGTCTGCCCGGCAGGTATGGCGCGGCCAGCTCCTTCGCGATCACGCCCTCCGCGCTGCGCAGCCATCTGTCCGCCTCGGCGGCGCTGCGCACGCACGGCGTCAGCTCCACCGGCGCCGCGAACGGGAACGCCTCCAGCGCCGCGCGTCGCTCCGCGAACGGCAGCTCTATCAGCGACTCGTCGTCGCGCGCCAGCAGGTCGAACGCGACGAAGCGCGCCGGCGTCTCGACGCTGAGCCGCTCGATCCGTGAAGCGGCGGGGTGGATGCGGTTGGACAGCGCGTCGAAGTCCTGCAGCCCGTCGGCGCTGTCGATCACGATCTCTCCGTCGAGCACATAGCGGCCGGCCGGGAAGCGCAGCTCGGGGAAGTAGCGCTCCAGCGGTCTGCCGCCGCGCGACTGCAGGGCGACCTCGTCCCCTTCCACGAACGCGAGCGCGCGAAAGCCGTCCCACTTTGGCTCGTAGGCCCAGCCGTCGCCGTCAGGCAGCGCGGCGCGCGAGCGCGCGAGCTGCGGTTGGAGCGGCGGGGAGAGCGGGAGCGTCACAGCCCGCCGATCGTAGCGACGCGCGCGGAACCACTACGATCACCGGCGTGTCCCACGAGCACGCCACGGTCGCCGAGGAGGAGTACCTCCAGATGCTCTTCTGGCTCTACGAGGCGGGTCTGCCGATGACCGGCGCGAACCTCGCGCGCGCGATGCAGCTGTCCGCGCCCACGGTCCACGAGATGATCGGCCGGCTCGAGAGAGACGGCTACGTCACGCGCGGCGAAGACAAGGTGATCGCGTTCACGGACGAGGGCCGCCGTCACGCTGAGGAGATCACGAGCCGCCACCGTCTGATCGAGCGCTTCCTGACCGATGTCGTCGGCGTCCCGTGGGACGACGTCCACGAGGAGGCCGAGCGGATGGAGCACGCGATGTCCCCGCGCTTCGAGGCGTACGTGAAGGCCGCGATCGGCGATGCGAAGACGTGCCCGCACGGCCACCCGATCCACGTCGGCGATCGCATCGTCGGCGTCCCGCTCGCCGACTGCGCGCTGGGCGCGCGCGTCAGAGTCCTGCGCTTCGAGAACGAGGCGGAGGACCTGCTCCACTACCTCAAGGACAGCGGCCTCGAGCCCGGCCTCGACGGCACGATCGCCGCGACCGACCCCGAGCACATCACCGTCGCCTCCAACGGCACCGAGCACGTCCTCACCCGCAGCGTCGCCGAGACCGTCGCCGTCACGGCCGACCCAAGCCCACCGCCGCGCACGGCTCTCCCAAGACAGCTCGTCTTGGGAGGTCGCTACGGGCGTTGACGCCTACGCCGCCACGCCCAGCGACCGGACCGCGTCGGCGAGGCGGGCGACGCCCTCCTCGATCTGCGGGACGGTGACGCCGGAGTAGGCGAGCCGGAAGGCGTTCTCGCCGCCCTCGAGCAGGAAGTCGGTGCCCTTGACGATCTGCACGCCGCGCTCGGCGGCGGCCGCGAACAGCGCGTCGCCGTCCGTCCCCTCGGGCAGCTCGACCCACAGGAAGTAGCCGCCCTCCGGCTCGACGAAGCGGGCCTCGGGCAGCTCGCGCGCCAGTGCGCCGCAGAGCGCCGAAGCGCGCTCGCTCAGCGCCGCCTTGATCGTCGCGATCGAGCGCTCGAACGCCGCGCCGCCGTCGGCATGGACGTACTCGTTGACGATCGACTGGGCGACCATGTTCGGCGAGATGTACGTGTTCGTCGCGAGCTTGGTGATGCGCGCGATCAGCTTCTCGGGGCCGACGAGGTAGCCGGCGCGGATGCCCGGGCAGACGACCTTCGAGAAGGACGAGGCGTAGATCACGCGGTCGGCCGTGTCCAGTGACAGCATCGTCGGCAGCGTCTCTCCGCTGAAGCGCAGGTCGACGTACGGGTCGTCCTCGAAGATCGTCATGCCGTGCTGGGCTGCGAGGGCGAGCAGCGCACGGCGCTTCTCGGCCGACAGCGTGTAGCCGGCGGGATTCTGGAAGTTGGGGATGATGTGCGCCAGCCGCGGCTTCGCGCCGTCGGCGAACAGCGCCTCGACGCCCGCGACGTCGATCCCGTCCTCCTGCAGCTCGACCGGCCGCACGTCCGCGCCGCGCGAGCGCAGCGACAGCAGCGTGCGGTCGTACGTCGGCTTCTCCACGACGACGACGTCGTTCTCCTCCACCAGCGCCTCGAACAGGAACGCGTCCGCCTGCATCGAGCCGTTCGTGACGATGACCTGCTCGGGCGCGACCCCGTGCCGCTCCGCGATCCACTTGCGCAGCGGCGGATAGCCGATCGCCGTGCCGTAGGCGGTCGTGCCGGCGGGATCGTTGGTGAAAGCGCGGTCGGCGGCGGCGCGCAGGCCGTCGACGTCGACGATGTTGAGCGACGGAGCGCCGCGGGCGAAGGAGATCGGAGCGGGTTCGGAAGCCATGGCTCCCAGACTACGCAACGCGCGCCGGGGGCGTCAGGCCGACAGGAGCTGCATCGCCAGCTCGGCCGTCTCGGTCGGCGTGCGGCCGACGCGGACGCCCTTCGCCTCGAGCGCCTCGGCCTTCGCCTTGGCGGTCCCGGCGGTGCCGGAGACGATCGCGCCGGCGTGGCCCATCGTCTTGCCCGGCGGCGCGGTGAAGCCCGCGATGTAGGCGACGACGGGCTTGGAGACGTTGGCCGCGATGTACTCGGCGGCCTCCTCCTCGGCCGAGCCGCCGATCTCGCCGCTCATCACGATCAGCTCGGTCTCCGGGTCGGCCTCGAACAGCGCGATGATGTCGATGAACGAGGAGCCGGGGACCGGGTCGCCGCCGATGCCGACGATCGAGGAGTTGCCGAAGCCGCGCTGGGCCAGCTCGTTGCCGATCTGGTAGGTCAGCGTGCCCGAGCGCGAGACGACGCCGACGTTGCCCTGCTTGAAGAACGACGCCGGGATGATGCCGACGCTCGCCTTGCCGGGCGACAGGATGCCGGGGCAGTTCGGACCGACCAACCGCACGTCGGGGTTGCGCTTGAGCTGCGTGTAGACGCGCAGCTCGTCGTGCGCCGGGATCCCCTCGGTGATCGCGATGATCAGTCTGACGCCGGCGTCCGCCGCCTCGAGGATCGAGTCGGCCGCGAAGCGCGGCGGCACGAAGATCATCGCCGTGTTCGCGCCGGCCTTGTCGACCGACTCGGCGATCGTGTCGAAGACCGGGATCCCCTCGACGTCCTGGCCGCCCTTGCCGGGCGTCACGCCGGCGACGACCTGCGTGCCGTAGCGCTTGTTGTTCGTCGCGTGGAAGGTGCCCTCGCGGCCGGTGATGCCGGTGACGACGAGGCGGGTGTCGTTGTCGACCAAGACGCTCATGCTGCGGCTCCTGCGTTGGCGGCCAGCTCGACGACCTTCGCGGCGGCCTCGTCCATCGTCGACGCGGTGGCGACGTTCGGCAGGCTCGCCTCGGCCAGCAGCTTGCGGCCCTCGACGTCGTTCGTGCCGTCGAGCCGCACGACGAACGGGACCGTCGGCTTGACGACGTCGAACGCCTCGATCAGGCCCTTGGCAACCTCGTCGCAGCGCGTGATGCCGCCGAAGATGTTGATCAGGACCGCTCTCACCTTCTGGTTGGAGAGGATCACCTCGATCGCGCTCACGATCGCGTCGGCCTTCGAGCCGCCGCCGGCGTCGAGGAAGTTCGCGGGCGCGCCGCCGGCGCCGGCGACGACGTCCAGTGTCGACATCACGAGCCCGGCGCCGTTGCCGAGGATCCCGATGTCGCCGTCGAGCTTCACGTACGTGAGCCCGCGCTCGTGCGCCATCTGCTCCTGCGGGTCCTCGGCGCTCGGGTCGCGCAGGGCCGCGTTGTCGGCGTGGCGGTAGAGGGCGTTGTCGTCGAGCGTGACCTTCGCGTCCAGCGCGCGCACGTCGCGCTCCGGCGTCACGATCAGCGGGTTGACCTCGATCAGCATCGCCTCCTCGGCGATGAAGGTCTCGTACAGCTTCGCGAGCATCGCGCCGACCGGGCGGATCAGGTCCGCCGGGATTCTGGCGGCGAACGCGAGCTTGCGGCCGTGGAAGTCCTGGAAGCCGAGCAGCGGGTCGACGTGGAGTCTCGCGAGCGCCTCCGGCGTCTTCTCCGCGACCTCCTCGATGTCCATCCCGCCCTGCGTCGAGAGCATCACGAGCGGCGCCTTCGCGGCGCGGTCGAAGACGATCGACGCGTAGTACTCCTCGGCGATGTCGGACGCGCCCTCGATCCACACCTCGTGGACCGTGAAGCCCTTGATGTCCATCCCGAGGATGTCGGTGGCGTACTGGGTCGCCTCCGCTCTGTCCTTGGCGAGCTTGACGCCGCCGGCCTTGCCGCGGCCGCCGATCAGGACCTGCGCCTTGACGACGCAGGGATAGCCGATCTCATCTGCCGCCTTGACGGCATCAGCGATGTTCGCGGCGGGTGTGCCGGACGGGACCGGAATGCCGTGGCGGGCGAAGAGCTGCTTGCCCTGATACTCGAGCAGATCCATTGCGGCGCGGCACGATACCCGAGATGCGTGGAAGGTGTCGTATCGCGGTCGCAGCGCGCGCTGGCCGCTCCAAAAGGCATAATGCGCGACCGATGCCGATCCCCAAGAACGTCACGTTTGTCACATTCGACGTCTATGGCACCCTGATCGACTGGGATTCGGGCGCCTTCGACGCGTTCAGCAGAGAGGCGGCGCGCGACGGCTTCGAGCTCGACCGGGACACGCTGATCCCGCTGTTCCACTCGATCCAGCAGCAGATCCAGGCGGGCTCGTATGAGCTGTATGCCGAGGTGCTGCGCCGCACCGCCGTTCAGATCGCCGAGGAGCTCGGCTGGCCGCTGGAGCCCTCGCGCAGCGGCTTCCTGCCGGACTCGGTGCAGCGCTGGCCGGCCTTCAGAGAGGCCAACCCGGTGCTGCAGAGACTCGCGAGACAGGGCCTCAGCCTCGGCTTGATCGCGAACATCGACGACAAGCTGCTCGGTCTCACGCGGCGCCACATCCCGCACGACTTCGATCTCGTCGTGACCGCGCAGCAGGTGCGCTCCTACAAGCCGGATCCGGCGCACTTCAAGGAGTGCGAGCGGCGCGTCGGCGGCAAGAGAGGCTGGGTCCACGTCGGGTCCAGCTACCACCACGACGTCGAGCCTTGCGTGAAGGGCAGAATCCCCGTCGTGTGGGTGAACCGCACGAAGGCGCAGCTCGAGCCCGGGCAGAAGAGACCTGACCTCGAGGTCTCGAACCTGCGCGAGGCCGTCAGAGCGCTCGGGCTCTCCTAGCCCGGCCCGCCGCGCATGCGCGCGATCGCCGTTCACGAGGACGTCGTCGTCGCGATCGGCGCGATCTGGAAGACGACCTGCACCGCCGTCCGCGCGGGCGACGAGGCGTTCCTGATCGACTCGCCGATCCTGCCGGACGAGCTGGAGGCGCTGCCCGCGCTGCTGGCGCAGGCCGGCTTCCCGGTCTCCGGGCTGCTCGTCACGCACGCCGACTGGGACCACCTGCTCGGCCGCTACGCGTTCCCCGAGGCGTCGATCGGCTGCGGCGAGACGACCGCGGCTCGCCTCGCGGCCGAGCCCGGCGCCGCCCAGCGCGAGCTGCGCGCGTTCGACGAGCAGTACCTGATCGAGCGCCCCTCGCCGCTGTCGCTGCCGGGCGTGCAGGCGCTGCCGGTTCCCGGCTACTGCGCGCTCGGCGAGCGCGAGCTGGAGCTGCACCCCGCCGACGGCCACACGTCCGACGGCACCGCCGTGTGGATCCCGTGGACCGGCGTGCTCGTCTGCGGCGACTACCTCTCGCCCGGCGCGATCCCCGAGCTGTCGCCGAGCGGCTCGCTCGACGGCTACCTGGCGACGCTGCGCCGGCTGGAGCCGTTGGTCGAGCAGGCGACGACCGTCGTCCCCGGCCACGGCGAACCGCTCGACAGCGTCCGCGCCGCCGCGATCCTGCGCGAGGATCTGGCGTACGTCGAGGGCCTCGCCGCCGATCCGGCATCCGCCCCGCTCCCGCTCGCCCGCCGCGACGGCGGCAACCGCAAGCTGCACGAGTACAACGTCAGCCTGCTCGGCTGAGGGGGCGAATCGCCAATTCCGCTCCACTACCATGGAGGCAGGACCTATGGGAAAGCGGCGCTACTCGGCGGATCTGATCGTCGCGATCGGGTCGCCTGCGGAGATCGCGGCGCCCTCGACGATCGGGAGCTCGGCGACGATGCCCGCCTTGTGGGCGGTGATCTCGTTCTCCATCTTCATCGCCTCGATGATGCAGAGCAGCTGGCCCTCCTCGACTGCGTCGCCCTGTCTCACCTTCACTCTCCACATGTTGCCCTGCAGCGGGGAGGGGAGCGTGTCACCGCCGACGGCGGAGCCGCCCTTCTTGCGCTCGCGCGGCTTGCGCGCGCCACCGCCTGCGGTGGCCGGGGCTGAGCCGTTCATCACGACGCCACCGGCGAACGGCGCGCCGATCACTCTCACGTCGAAGCGGCGGCCCGAGACCTCGACGGTGTACGTCTGCTCGACCTTCGCGTCCTCGTCGTCATCGCCGAATGTCGGCGGCGGGAAGGCCAGCTCTCTGAGCCATCTCTTGTCCTCGACGAGGTCGCGACACGTCTCCGCATTGGCCCACTGTCTCGTCGCCAGCAGCGCCTTGTGGAACGGGATCAGCGTCTTCAGCTCGGTGATCTCGAACTCCTCCAGCGCGCGCAGCATGCGTCTCGTCGCCGCCTCGCGGTCGGAGTCCCACACGATCAGCTTCGCGACCATCGGGTCGTACATCGGCGAGACCTCGCCGCCCGGGCCGACGCCCGAGTCGACGCGCACGCCGGGGCCGGACGGCTCGACGTAGGCGCCGATTCTGCCCGGCGCCGGCGCGAAGTTCTTCGACGCGTCCTCGGCGTTGATGCGGCACTCGATCGCGTGGCCGCGCAGGACGACGTCCTCCTGCTTGATCGACAGCGGCTCGCCGGCGGCGGCGCGCATGCCCTCCTTGACGATGTCGATGCCGGTCGTCATCTCGGTTACGCAGTGCTCGACCTGGACGCGCGTGTTCATCTCCAGGAAGAAGTACTCGCCGTCCTGCAGCAGCCCCTCGATCGTGCCGGCGCCGACGTAGTCGACCGCGGCGGCGGCGTCGGTCGCGACTCTGCCGATGTGCGCGCGCAGCGCCTCGTCCACGGCCGGAGCCGGCGACTCCTCGATCAGCTTCTGGTGACGGCGCTGCACGGAGCAGTCGCGCTCGCCGAGGTGGATGACGGTGCCGTGTCTGTCGGCCAGCACCTGCACCTCGACGTGGCGCGGGTCGGGCAGGTAGCGCTCCAGGTACACGGTCGGGTCGGAGAAGAACTTCTCGCCCTCGCGTGCGGCGCCCTCGAAGGCGGCGTCCAGCTCGTCGTCGGTCAGCGCGACGCGGAAGCCCTTGCCGCCGCCGCCGCCCGCGGCCTTCACCGCGACGGGGAAGCCGACGGTGTCCGCGATGATCTTGCGCGCGGCGGCCACGTCGGCGACCGGCTCGGTCGTGCCCGGCACGATCGGCACGCCGGCCTTCTGCATCAGCTCGCGCGCGGCGGTCTTCGAGCCCATCGCGTCGATCGCGCTCGCCGGCGGGCCGATGAAGACGATGCCCGCGTCCTCGCAGGCCTTCGCGAACGTCGCGTTCTCGGCGAGGAAGCCGTAGCCGGGGTGGATCGCGTCGGCGCCGGATCTCTTGGCGACGTCGAGGATCTTCTCGATGACCAGGTAGGACTCGGCCGCCGGGCCGGGGCCGATCAGGTAGGCCTCGTCGGCGCGCTTGACGTGGATCGCGTCGCGGTCGAGCTCGGAGTAGACGGCGACGGACGCGACGCCCAGCTCCTCGCACGCGCGGATGACACGGACCGCGATCTCGCCGCGGTTGGCGATCAGAACCTTCGAGAACATGCGGGGCGGAAGAATAACGTGACCCTTCACCTACCGGTCGCCCGGTGGCCGGGCTGTCCCCCCGATCAGGTGGTCGGGTCGACGATCAGCCCGGCGCCGACGGTGTCGTTCGTCGCCTCGTCGACCAGGATGAAGCTGCCCGTCTCGCGGTTGCGCGCGTAGGGGTCGAACACGAGCGGGCCGCTCAGCCGCAGCCGCACGTGGCCGATCTCGTTCAGCGCGAGTCCGTGCGAGTTGTCCTCGCGCGCGAGCGTTTCGACGTCGAGGTGCCAGTCGACGTCGTCGACGATCGCGCGCACCGAGCGGGTCGTGTGCTTGAGCGCGTAGCGGCTGCCGGGCTTCAGCGGCGCGTCGCTCATCCAGCAGACGATCGCCTCCAGCTCGCGCGCGACGGTCGGCGGGTTCGCCTCGTCGGCGCGGGCGATCATGTCGCCGCGCGAGACGTCGAGGTCGTCCTCCAGCAGCAGCGTCACCGACTGCGGCGGGAACGCCTCGTCCAGCGGTCCGTCGACCGTGTCGATGCCGGCGAGCCGCGTCGTGCGGCCGGACGGCAGCACGACGACCTCCTCGCCGGGCGTCAGCACGCCGGCGGCGACCTGGCCCGCGTAGCCGCGGTAGTCGTGATGGCGCTCGTCGTTCTGCGGGCGGATCACCCACTGGACGGGAAAGCGCCAGTCCTCGAGGTTGCGGTCGCCGGCGATCTCGACGGTCTCGAGATGGTGCAGCAGCGTCGGGCCGTCGTACCAGTCCATGTTGGGCGACGGGTCGACGACGTTGTCGCCCTTCAAGGCGGACATCGGGATGAACGTCGCCTCGGCGAACTCGAGCCCGGCCGACCACGACGTGAAGTCCGCGACGATCGCGTCGTAGACCGACTGGTCGTAGTCGACGAGGTCCATCTTGTTGATCGCCACGACGAGGTGCGGCGTGCGCAGCAGCGCGCTGATCGCCGCGTGGCGGCGCGACTGGCGCACGAGCCCGTTGCGCGCGTCCACGAGCACCAAGGCGAGGTCGGCCGTCGAGGCGCCCGTGACCATGTTGCGCGTGTACTGCTCGTGCCCGGGGCAGTCGGCGATGATGAAGCGCCGCTTGTCGGTCTGGAAGGAGCGGTAGGCGACGTCGATCGTGATGCCCTGCTCGCGCTCGGCGCGCAGGCCGTCGGTCAGCAGCGCGAGGTTCAGCTCGCCGTCGCCACGCCGCTCGCTCGTCTCCTTCACGTGCGCGAGCTGGTCGGCGAGGATCGACTTCGCGTCATGCAGCAGGCGCCCGATCAGTGTCGACTTGCCGTCGTCGACCGAGCCGGCCGTCGCGAAGCGCAGCAGCTCGGTCGTGCTCAGGTCGACCGCCGGGTGCCCGTTCGTCTGGTACGTGGCGGACATCCTAGAAGTACCCCTCACGCTTGCGGTCCTCCATCGCGGCCTCGGTGACGCGGTCGTCCGCGCGCGTCTGGCCGCGCTCGGTGATGTCGGTCGCGGCGATCTCGGCGACGACGGTCTCCAGCGTCGCGGCGGTCGAGGCGACCGCGCCGGTGCAGGTCATGTCGCCGACGGTGCGGTAGCGGACGGTCTCGGTGAAGATCTCCTCGCCGTCGAGCAGCTGCACGAAGTCGCTGGCCGCGTAGAGCATCCCGTCGCGCGCGAACACCGGGCGCTCGTGCGCGAAGTAGATCGTCGGCAGCTCCAGCCGCTCGCGCTCGATGTACTGCCACACGTCGAGCTCGGTCCAGTTCGATATCGGGAACACGCGCACGTGCTCGCCCTTGCGCACACGGCCGTTGTAGAGCTGCCACAGCTCGGGCCGCTGGGCCTTCGGATCCCACTGGCCGAAGTCGTCGCGGAAGGAGAAGATGCGCTCCTTTGCGCGGGCGCGCTCCTCGTCGCGGCGAGCCCCGCCGAACGCGGCGTCGAAGCCGTGCTCCTCGATCGCGTCGAGCAGCGTGACGGTCTGCAGACGGTTGCGCGAGGCGCGCGGGCCCGTCTCCTCGACGGCGCGGCCCTTGTCGATCGACTCCTGCACGGAGGCGACGATCAGCCGCTCGCCGACCTGCTCGACGAGGCGGTCGCGGAACTCGATCACCTCGGGGAAGTTGTGGCCGGTGTCGACGTGCATCACCGGGAAGGGGAAGCGCGCCGGGCGGAAGGCCTTCTCGGCGAGGCGCAGCAGGACGATCGAGTCCTTGCCGCCGGAGAACAGCAGCACGGGCCGCTCGAGCTCGGCGGCGACCTCGCGCATGATGTGGATCGCCTCGGCCTCGAGGGCGTCGAGATGTGACAGCTCGTGGGTCATCCCCAAGTTCCCCGCACCCAGTGTGCCGACCCGGGGGTCAGCCGTGCAACCCGCACTCGAGCTTGTCGCTGCCCGCCCACCGTCCGCTGCGATCGCTCGCCGGAACGGTGCAATGGGTGCAGCCGATCGATGCGTACCCACGATCGTGGAGGGGGTTGTAGGGGAGATCGTGCTCGTTGATGTAGTTCCAGACGTCTCTCTCGCTCCAGTCGGCGAGCGGCGCGGCCTTCCAGATGCCGTGCTTGTCGTCCCAGCCGATCTTCGGCGTGCCGGCGCGCGTGGGGGCCTGGTCGCGGCGCACGCCGACGATCCAGCCGTCGACCTGGCTGAGCGTCTCCTTGAGCGGGGTGACCTTGCGGATCGCGCAGCAGCGGTCGGGCTCGCGCGCCCACAGCTCGTCGCCGAACTGCGCCGCCTGCTCGGCGAGCGAGATGCCGGAGGCGGCCTCGATCTCGATCCCGTAGCGCTGCTCCATCGCTCTCCACGTCTCGTACGTCTCCGGGAAGAGCACACCGGTGTCGAGCGTGAAGACGCGTGCGCTCGGCTCGACTCTCATCAGCAGGTCGATCATCACCGACTCCTCCTGTTGGAAGGAGGAGGCCAGCACGAGACGGGGGTGGAAACGGTCGACCATCCGCGCGATCACTTCTTCGGCCGGCAGCGACTCGACACCGTCGGTCAGCTGCGTGTCGATGGGCGTGGTGGCGCTCATAGGACCAACGAAAATAGCAAAACCCGGGCGGGTTTATGCTTTTTCTCGTGAAGCGCTGACGCCGAGCAGCCCCGGCAGCGCGGCCATGTTCCCGAAGATCGTGGCGGCGCCTGCTGCGCTCAGTTCCGGCCCGCCGTAGCCGAGCACGCGCATTCCGGCCGCGACGCCGGCCCGGACGCCCGTCGGGCTGTCCTCGACGACCACGGTGCTCGTGCGGTCGAAGCCCATCTGCTCCGTCGCGTGCAGGAACAGGTCGGGTGCCGGCTTGCCGTGGGCGACGTCCTCGGCGCTGAAGATCGTCGGATCGGGAAAGCGGTCGAGCAGGCCGGCGGCGCGCAGGCTGCGCCGGATCCGCTCGTGGTCGCTGCCTGACGCGAGGCAGCGCGGCACGCCGGCGGCGTCGAGCGCGTCGAGCACGGCCGCCACGCCGGCGATCGGCCGCAGTCGCGCGTCGAAGGCGGCGAACAGGGCGGCGTGGTAGCGCTCGCGCAGGTCGGGCCACGGCTCCGCCCCGCCGCGCCAGGCTCTGATCGTCGCGAGCTCGTAATCCCACGAGCGGCCCTTGAACTCGCGGTCGATGTCCTCGGCCGTCGTCGGCAGCCCCAGCTCCGTCAGCAGCTCCGCGAGGACCGGCGCCGCGATCCGCTCGCTGTCGACCAGCACGCCGTCGCAGTCGAAGACGACGGCGCGGACCGCGCTCGGCGCGTTAGCGGCCCCACGGATGGGGATCGCCCCACGCCGCCGGCATCTCGTCCTCGCGCGCCACGCCTTCCATCAGCGCGGTGCGCGTCCAGCGGTCGACCTGCGGCACCGCCTCCACGATCACGGGCGCCGTCTCGCGCATGAACTGCTCCAGCGCCGCCACGACGGCTGCGGCCTCCTCCGGGGAGGCGGATGGCGCGACGATCGTCAGCTGCGGGCGGCGGTTCACGCGCCCAGGGTATCGAGCGCGAGCAGGCGCGCGCCGCGCGGCGACGTGCGTAGATATGCGTGGCGCCCGGCCATCGATCTCGTCCAGGAGGCAACGATGCGGCATCTGGTCCTCACCGGTCCCAAGCAGCTCGCGTGGCAGGAGGTGCCCGACCCCGAGCTGCGCAGCGCGCGCGAGGCGCTCGTGCGCCCGCTCGCGGTCGCGACCTGCGACCTCGACCATCCGATGATCGCGGGCGAGACGCCGTTCCCGACGCCGATCGCGCTCGGGCACGAGTGCGTCGCCGAGGTCGTCGAGGTCGGGCGCGAGGTGGAGGCGGTGCGCGTCGGGGACCGCGTCGTCGTGCCGTTCCAGATCTCCTGCGGGACCTGCACCCGCTGCGGGCGCGGCCTGACGAGCGACTGCGAGCGCGTCGCGCCCCTGTCGATGTACGGCTTCGGCGTCGCGGGCGGCGACCGCGGCGGCTTCCTCGCCGATCTCGTCCGCGTCCCCTACGCCGACGCGATGCTCGTGCCGGTGCCCGACGGCGTCGACTCGGCCGCCGTCGCGAGCGTCTCCGACAACGTCGCCGACGCCTGGCGGCTGGTCGCTCCGTGGCTCGCCGAGTGGCCGGGCGAGCAGGTGCTGATCGTCGGCGGCGCCGGCTCGATCGGCCTCTACGCGATCGACGCGGCACGCGCCCTCGGCGCCGCGCGCGTCGTCTACGTCGACAGACCCGGCGCGCGCCTGGATCTCGCCGCCGACCTGGGCGCCGACGTGCTCGACGCGAGCGCCGATCCGCCGCCCGCGCGCGGCAGCTTTGCGATCACGGCCGACTTCTCCGCGACCGCCGAGGGGCTGCGCACCGCGCTCGCCGCGACCGCGCCCGGCGGCCACTGCACCCACGCCGCACCGATCTTCGGCGCCGACGTCCCTTTGCCCATGCTCGCGATGTACACGATGGGCGTCCACCTGCACACGTCCCGCTGCGCAGCTCGCCCGGCGATCCCCACCATCCTCGCCCTCACCGCAGCCGGCCGCCTCCACCCCGAGCGCGTCACCACCAAGATCGTCGCCTGGGACGACGCTCAGACCGAGCTGCTGACGCCCCGAACGAAGACCGTCGTCACACGATGAGCCTCAGCCGAGCCCTGCAGGACGGCTGGCCGCGCGGTCAGACCGCGCACTCGCCCTCGCCTCGGATTACCTCGAACGGGACATTTTTCGTCCAGTCCATGAACAGGTTCATGTTCTCGAGGTTGAACTCGGCGGGCAGCGTGAGGTCCTTCACGCGCTCCTCGAAGGCGGCGGTGCCGACGCGCTCGGCGAACGCGTTGAACTCCTCGCCGTCGGTGCGGTCGGACTCGTAGAAGCGGATCCAGCGCTCGACGGCCTCGGGCACGCGCTTGCTCGGGATGCGCGCTTTGAGGCGCGCGCCGTAGCCGACGGTGCCGCCCTCGTACGTGCCGCCGATGTGCGGGATCGAGGCGGGGATCGTCTTGTCGCCGACTCTGATCGAGGCGCCGTAGAAGCCGATGTTGGCGATGTGGTGCTGGGAGCAGCCGTTCGGGCAGCCGGACATCTTCACGTGGATGCGCTTCGTCAGCGGATCCTCGATGCCCATCCCGTCGATGCGCTCCTTGACGGCGGCGTTGAGCCCCATCGAGCTGGTGATGCCGAGCTTGCAGGAGTCGGTGCCGGGGCAGGAGACGACGTCGCTGATCTCGTCCGCGCCGGCGTCGCCGAGGCCGAGCGCCCTGAGGGCGGCCCACACGTCGTAGACCGTCTCGTCGCGGACCCAGCGCAGCAGCAGGTTCTGGTGCACGGTCGTGCGCGCGTAGCCGCCGCTGAAGTCGCGCATGATCGCGGCGAGGCCGCGCAGCTGCTCGGGCGTGAGGTCGCCGCGCGTGACCTTGATCTGCACGGCGGAGAAACCGGCCTGCTTCTGCGCGGTCACATTGGCGGTGCGGAAGGCCTCGAACTCAGACAGGTCGCCGTTGGGAGAGCCGTACGACGCCGGGACGGCCGGCGCGTTCGCCTCCTCGTCGTGGATGAACAGGCGCGGCTGCGGGTCGAAGTCGCGCTCGGCGACCCAGTCGCCCTTCAGCTCCTCCTCGACCTGGTTGCGCAGCTCGTCGATGCCGAACTTGTCGACGAAGACCTTGATGCGCGCGCGTGCGCGGTTGACGCGCAGCCAGTCCTGGCGGTCGAAGATGCGGAAGACGGCCTCGGCGATCTTGAGGTAGTCGCCGTTGTCGGCCTCGACGAACTCGTAGAGCGTGGGGGCGACGCGCGGCATGATCGACGTGCCGCCGCCGACGCGCACCTCGAAGCCCTTGACGCCGTCCTTGATGCGGCTGATGTAGGCGATGTCGTGGATGCCGGTGATCGCGCGGTCGGCGTCGGAGCCGGTGAAGGCGGTCTTGACCTTGCGCGGCATCAGCTGCGTCGTCGGGTGGCGCACGAAGTAGCGCACGTATGCGCCGGCGTAGGCGGTCGGGTCGAAGATCTCGTCGTCGCACACGCCCGCCCACGGGTCGGCCGTGACGTTGCGGACGGTGTTGCCGCAGCCCTCGCGGCTGGAGAGGCCGGAGGCGCTGACTCTGCGGATCAGCTCGGCCATCTGCAGCAGCGGGATGTGGTGGATCTGGAAGTTCTGGCGCGTCGTGATGTGCGCCTTTCTGAGCGGCGCGAACTCCTCCGTCACGTCGGCGAGCGCCTCCATCTGCTCAGGCGTGACGCCACCCCAGGGCAGCTTGATGCGGCACATCTGGACGTCGGGCTGGCGCTGGCCGTAGACGCCCTGCTTGAGGCGGAAGCCGATGAACTCGTTCTCCGGCGTCTGTCCGTCGAGGAACTTCTTCGACTCCGTGACGAAGTCGTCGAACTCCTGCTCGAGAATCGGGATGACGTGCCCCGGGACGTCCTGGACGACCTCGGGATTGTCGAGCGAGCCGGCCTTCGCCGACTGCTTGCCCTGCTCTTGGACCGAGGTCGGCTCCATGGCGCTGCGTGCCTCCTTCGCGGGACGAACCGGAGCGCGGGCGGCGCCGCGCGAGCGCCAAAGGTAGCAAACCCGGTGTTGTTTCGGGGGTTTAGAACCCCTCAGGCGGTCGCCGGCGTGACGTCCGTGCGCGCGAAGTCGTCGCCCTTGAACAGCAGCGGACGGCCGGTCGTGGTGGCCAGCGCGTAGCTGAAGCAGTCGCCGAAGTTCAGGCCGGCCGGAGAGCGACCCTTGCCGTAGCGCAGCCAGGCGTCACGGGCGGCGTGTGCTTGAGCGACGTCGACGGCGGCGACGCGGATCCCCGCTGTCAGCAGGAGATCGTCAAGGTTCTCCAGGCCGTGCCGGATCTTCGCCTGGACCATCGAGCACTCGAACAGCGTCGCCGCCGAGATCAGCGGGTCGGCCGCGTGCGCCAGCAGATCCGAGAACGCATTCGCTTCCGGCTCGCCTTGCAGGATCGCGACGAGCGCTGACGTGTCGACGACCATCACGTCGGCAGCCCGTCTTCGTCCCACCCGAAGATCTCGTCGTCCGTGCGGTCGTCGATGACGGGTGCAGCTGCGGCACGCTCGGAGATCCGCAGGATCGCCTGCAGTCGCACGTCGGCGGGCGCCATGCCGCGGAGGCGCTCGAGGCGCTCGCGCACGGCGACGGTGACGGCGGTCGTGATGCTCTCGCCGGTCGTGGCGGCGAGCTCGCGAACGAGGCGGTCAGTCGTGGGGTCCTTGATGTTGAGTGCCATGACACGAGGAAGATTAGCGCCGATTTCTTCCTGTCGAGGGCCGTGCGCGGGGATGAGCGCGGGGTCGAGAAATGTCATGCGGGCAGGCTGCTTCATGCGGCTGTGACAGCGCAACACGCGTCTGTGAAAAATCAGACGCAAGCCGGCGACGAAACCGCCGGCCCTCGTGTCAGTCGGCGACCGGAAGCCCGGCGTCGAGCCACGCGAGCATCCCGCCCGCGAGGTTGTGCGCGTCGTAGCCGGCCGCGCGCAGGGCGGAGACCGCCATCGCCGAGCGGGCGCCGCTGCGGCAGTAGATCAGCGACGGGCGGGCCGGGTCGATCTCGCCGGCGCGCGCGCTCAGCTCGTCGAGCGGGATCAGCACGTCGCCGTCGATCACGCCGTCGGGGCGCTCCTCGGGGGTGCGGACGTCGACGATCTGCCAGCCGCCCTCGCGCAGTCGCGCGGCGGCCTCGGCCGGGCTGAGCTCGGAGACGTCGACGGACATGGCGGAGAGGGTAGCGCCAGCGCGCTACGGGGCCGGGGCGGGCGGCGCCTCGATCCCGACCGCATCCTGCACGTTGCCCAGCCCCGCCTCGCGTACACGTCGTGCGATTCCGCGGTTGACGCGCCGCGGCCACAGCGGGCCGCCGTAGACGAAGCCGGTGTAGGACTGCACGAGCGTCGCGCCGGCGCGGATCCGCTCCCACGCGTCGTCGGCCGTCTCGATGCCGCCGACGGAGATCAGCGTCAGCCGGCCGCCGGTGCGCGCGTGGAGACGGCGCAGCACCGCGAGCGAGCGGCCCTTGAGCGGTGCGCCCGAGATCCCGCCCTCGGCGGGCACGTCGGAAGCGGCGGGGTCGCGCAGACAGCCGCGATCGATCGTCGTGTTCGTCGCGATCAGCCCGTCGAGCCGCTCGCGCAGCGCGAGATCGGCGATCGCGTCGAGGTCCTCGTCGCTCAGGTCGGGGGCGATCTTCACGAGCAGTGGCGGCCGCGGCCCGTCGCCGAGCGCCGCCCGCGCGGCTGCGATCAGCTCGGCGAGCCGGTCGACCGCCTGCATGTCGCGCAGGCCGGGCGTGTTCGGCGAGGAGACGTTCAGCACGAGGTAGTCGGCGTGCGGCGCGAGCCGGCGGACGCTCGCCTGGTAGTCGGCGTCGGCATCCTCGGCGAGTCTCGTCTTGCCGACGTTGACGCCGACGACGCATGCTGTGCGGTCGCGCCCGCGCAGCCGCGCCTCGGCCGCCGCGGCGCCCTCGTTCGGGAAGCCCATGCGGTTCACGAGCGCGCGCTCGTGCATGAGGCGGAAGACGCGCGTGCCCGCGTTGCCCGGCTGCCCCTGCGCGGTGACCGTGCCGATCTCGACGAAGCCGAAGCCGAGCGTCGCGTAGGCGTCGAAGCCGGCCGCGTTCTTGTCGAAGCCGGCGGCGAGCCCGAGCGGGCCGGGGAAGTCGAGCCCGAGCGCTCGCACGCGCAGCGCCGGGTCGTGCGGGGCGAGCAGCGTGCGCAGCAGGCGGCGCAGCGGGGCGATCTCGTTCGCTGCGCGCAGTCCGCGCCCGTTGACGTGGTGTGCCCGCTCCGCGTCGAAACGCGAAAGCAGCAGCGTGTAGATCAGCCGGTAGATCACCCGGAGCCCGAGCGTACAGCAGGGGTCAGCCGCGCGACCGGCGCTCGGCCGGCGAACAGGGCGGCGTCCGGCAGCTTCGCCGGATCGAGCACGACCGGTGCGGGTGCGCTCAGCTCGATCACGCGGAAGGCGTGGACGCGCTGCTCGGCGTGCTGCGGGAAGCGCGCGAGCAACTGGCCGACGAGCGGTGGGTCGATCGGCGCCAGCTCGCGGTGGCCGGGGCTGCGCGCCGGCTCCACGACGAGCACCGCTCGCCGCGTCGCGAGCGGCTCGGCCACCGGTGGTCGGTGGAGGTAGAGCGCGGCGACGGGGATGCCGAGGCGGCCGACCGCGATCACGGGCTGTGCCGGCGTGTGCGCCTGGATTGCGGCGATCGCGCTGCGCCAGTCGGTGTTCTGGTACGGCCAGGCGGCGTCCCCCCACAGCGACGATGCGAGGCCGAGCGCGAGCAGTGCGGCGAGCGGGAGCGCGCGAAGGCGCAGCAGCGCCGGAGCGGCGATCGCGGCGACGAGCGGCCACGCGAACAGCACGTTGCGCACGTTGAAGCGGTCGTACAGCTCTGTCGCGCCGAGCACCAGCGGGACGAACAGCGAGACGACGACCAGGCCGAGCAGCGCGCGCGCCCCGTCGGCATGGGACACGCCCTGCAGCGGGGAGCGGTCGCCCGGCGCGGCGAGCGCCCGGCGGCTCACCAGCAGTGCGCCGGCGGCCAGCGCGGTGAGTGCTACCGCGAGCGTCGCCGCCTCGAGCCACGTGCGCGGGACGTTCTGGCCGGCGGCGAACTGTCGTACGAGCTCCTCCACGCGCGCGGTCAGGCGCGAGTCGGCGATGAACGCGGCCCGCGCGTCCCCGGTCTGATCGTGGAGCAGCCCGATCAGTGGAAGGAGCGAGAGCAGCACCGCGCCCGCCGCGAGCGCCGTGCCGCGCCATGCGCGCGGGCGCAGCCACAGCAGCACGACGACCTCCGCCAGCACGAGGAAGCCGGCGAACCAGTGGGTCCACATCGTGGCGGTCGCGGCGAGAGCCCACACGGCGAGGCGCCGCGGAGTCGGACCGTCGGCAAGCGCGGCGGCGAACGCCCACACGCTCAGCAGCGACGTCAGCACCAGCAGTCCGTACGCGCGCGCGTCGAGCGCGTACCACGTGAGCAGCGGCGAGACCGCGAGTAGCGCCGCGGTCGCAAGCGCCGACGGCGCGCCGGCGAGGCGGCGCAGCGCGTAGTACGCGATCGGCACGGACGCGACGATCGCGAGTGCCGAGACGGCTCGCATGCTCGCGGCGCTCCAACTGCCGAGCGCGTGCGTCCAGCCCCACGCCAGCAGGTAGAAGAGCGGCGGGGTCGACTCGCTCGCGCCGATCCGGTGCCACAGCTCGCCGAGCGATCCCGCCTGCACGACGTGGACCGTGTACGTCTCGTCGAACCACAGCGACTGCGTCGCGAGGAACGGCAGCCGCAGCGCTGCGGCGACGGCGGTCGCCAGCGTGAGCGTCGCCAGCACGAGGCGGCGGTCAGCGGGCCCCTGCTCGGCGGCGTGATGCAGCGATTGCGCGAGCGTGCGCGGCACCGTGCGGAGGCTAGTAGACGCGGCCGGAAGTATCGGTCGGAATTCTGTGGAGGGGTCTGGGTGCGCGTGTTGAATCTGTGGGGGATGGCGCGCCTGCCTCGTCACCGGATCGAGCTCAGCGTTCTGAGCGTCGGGAGCTTGAGCGACTGGCGCGGGCGGAGAAGCTTCCGTTTCAGGATGTGCAGCGCGCGCGGATCGTGCTCTATGCCGCTGAGGGCGTGCCGGACACCGAGATCGCGGCTCGGCTT
>Ga0265326_10000126_pt1 | contig 39391 bp, 62 predicted proteins | sample 41424metaG_FD_192439 | JGI IMG/M metagenome (GOLD analysis project Ga0265326, IMG submission 192439) | Rhizosphere microbial communities from Carex aquatilis grown in University of Washington, Seatle, WA, United States - 4-14-24 metaG | ecosystem: Host-associated > Plants > Roots > Rhizosphere... | reverse complement strand
CGATGTCGCGCTTCTGCTGGTCGAGCACGAGCGACACGGCGCCCCGGAGTTGCGGCGACACGCGGGCGGTCAGGTTGTCTTTCAGCGTGCGCATCGAGCGCTGGTAGCCCGTCAGGTCGGCCTTGCCCGGCCCGCTGGGCGGTGTCGGGATGTTGTCGTCCACCTTGATGATGGCCGTCGTCCAGTCGGGATCGCCCTCGCCAACGTAGGCGGGGATGCGCTTCAGCCCGGCGTTCTCGGCGGCCTTGGCGCCGTGCCAGCCATCGATCGGCTCATAGCCGGGCTTGCCGATGACCTTCGTGTGGACGAGCACGATCGGCGGGATCGGGGCGCCGATGTTCAGCGCCGCTTCCTTGCCCGCCACGATCGTTGGGTTGCGCCCACCGGGACGCCGAGCGGCGTTGACCTTCTTCATCGGGAAGGCGGGATCGTATGACCAGTCGCCCTTGCCCACGAGCGAGAGGTCGGCCGGCGCCCACTGCTTGCGGAGCTGCCCTAGGACGGCCTCTGTGACATCGGCGCCCTTCGCCTTGACGGCAGCGCCAGTGACCGGCGTCACGCCCTGCGAGCCCTGCTGTGCGGCGCTGGGCGCCATCTGGACGCTGCCCGCCTCCTCGCTCCAGTTGGGCGCCGTGACGGACTGCGCCTGGAACGTCGGCGCGGTCATCGGCGGCTTGCCGACCGGCATCATGTTGATGCCCATCCAAATCTCCTGCCCGATCGGCTGGCCCGTCGGCCCGAGGACCTTCTCATCGAGCGGAGGCTGCCCAATCAGGTCGCGGCGCTCGTCATTCGTCAGCGCGATGAACTGCGCCTTCTGCACCTTGTCATAGCGTGGCGAGTCGTCATCGAACTCCGGCTCGTCAAGCACTAGGAGCGGCGCCCAGCCCATGTACGGCTCCCAGCGATTGAGCAGCGGCTGGATGCCCTCGGCCAGCTCCTCGAGGCGCGGATGGACGGCGTTCTGCCACAGCGCGGCCTCGTCGTACTTGCGCACATCGCCGCTGTTCAACCCTGCCGCCGTGCTGCCGCCGACCTGCGAGAGTGGCACGCCCCACAGCGCCAGCAGGTCGTCGCGGTTCTTGGACATGAGATCGATGACCTGCATCTCGGCCATCGTCGCGGCGGTGCGAATGAAGTCCACCGGCGCACGGGTCACCTGGAGGCGACGGGCGCTCTCCGGCTGCTCCGTGATGTTGCGCCAGTCCCGCGTGAGCTGGTTGTATACACCGTCGTCTTCGATGATGCCCGTCTTCGGTGCGAGGATGCCCGCCAGTCGCCCGCCAGCCTTCAGCACGGCCGCGAAGTGCGCATCGATCGCGCCGTTCAGCAGCGCCTTCGTCAGCGCCGACTCCACGAGGCCCGGAGGGAAGACGCCCTCATTCGGCGTCTCCAGCACGAACAGGCGGATCTCATCAATGGTGAGCGGCGTGCCTTCGTAGCCGGGGCGCTTGTCCAGCAACCAACCGGTGAGTTTCGTCTTGCCTTCGTACTGCGGCGTCAGGCGATCCGGGCGGACGTAGCAGATGGACAGCGGGATGCCGAAGTCATTGAGGCGATCGAGGAACCACGCGCCGCACCCGGCGAGGCCCATATGGCGGCTCGTGATCTCCCACTCCTGGCGCCGCGTCAGCTTCGTGCCGACTTCCTTGACATCGAGCGCGCCCATCGGGTCGGACAGCAGCGTGAACGCCTCTACAGCCTTCGGGTCGCTGTACTCGTCATCGATCGTCTCGCCGTCGGGGTCCTCGAGGTGCCACGCCACGGTGCTGAACTTGCCCGAGATCACGCGCTCTGCCGCGCGGACGTAGGCGACTTCCGTGCCCAACTTCACGGCCTGGCTCATGCGCTGCGCGTGGTCGGTGGGCAGCATCATCGGCAGCAGGAACTCGGTGTTCAGCACGCCGGCGCCGGGGCCGGTTGGGCCAGCCTTGACGAATGGGTCAGCGACGGGGCGCGGCGGGACGTAGATGCTCACGACTTCACCTCGCGCCGATCAGCGACGACGGCCAATGCAATCAGGAAGACGGCGGCCACCGCGAGCGCGGCGGGAGGATAGATCATCGCGGCGCCGGCGACGACGAGCGCGTAGGCGGCTTCGAGGTAGCGTTCGACGTGGGTCATGCGTTCATCCACTTAGGCCGACGCCCTAACCGTGAACATCGATGCGGGATCTGAAATACATGTTGGATGAGATGGCGAAGCGCCCTCTCGTTCATGCCGCGGTACTCGCAGTCTTCCCGGCGAGGTTAGCCCACGGGTTGTCGGGGTCCGCCGTGAACGCGATCACGCCGTAGCGCAGCGCGTCGCAGGCGTCGTCGTTGATCTCGATGGGCTTCTCTTTCATGCCGTTTCGGTCCTGCTGCCACACGTAGCCGGGCATCTCACCCAAGAGTCCGGAGCATGACGGGTCCACCGTGAGGCCGTCATTGATCGCCACGGACACCGCTTGGATGCCGTCATTCACGTCATTGCGCGCGGCAACCATCTTCAGCCCAGCGGCGCGGCACTCCGCGATGTAGGCGGGCTCGCTCGGGTCGGCATGGAAGACGATGCCGGGGTAGGTGCCCTGGATGTCGAGCAATGCCGGGATGATGTCGCGCACCAGCGCGCCCTTGGCGTAGACCTCGCGCACCACCGACAGGCGCCCGCTGCCGCTCTGCCCGATGACCTCGCAGGCGAAGGCATGGACGAAGCCCCAGTCAACGCCGGCCCTGTACGCCTTCCACGGTCCTTCGCGGTGCTGCACCTGCGAGTCGGGCAGTTGCCAGATCATCCCCTCGGCGCCGACCCACTCGCCGAGCACATAGCGCCGTTTGAAGTAGTCGTCCACGCCGGCGCGCGCGTCCGCCAGGTAGTCGGCAGGCAACGCCGGGTTGTCGAACGTGCTGGCGTGGAGGTACACGCGGTCGGGCGTCGGTGGCGTAAAGCGCACCTTCAGCCAGTGCTTCGGGCTGGCGGGGTTCGTCGCGGCGGCGATCTGGTGATAGCCGATGCCGGGCCACGACAGACGGCCCTTGACCATCACCCAGTCGCTCTCGGCGCACTCCGCGGCCTCATCCACGAACGCCCAGCCGAGCTCCACGGAGCCCACCTTGGACGGCAGGCCCGTGATCGGGTCAGGGTCCAGGCCGAAGAGCCAGATGCGCGAGCCGTTCGCTAGCTCGTACCAACGCTCGGTGCGGTTGCTCTTGACGATCTCGCCACGCGGTATCACATCATGGAGCAAGGTGCGCTCGGTGGACGCTGCGAGGCTCGCCGCCGTCTTGCGGAAGATGCCGATGGGGATGCCGGGATAGCGCTTGGCGAGCGCGTATGCCTTCTCGCATCCGATACGGCTCTTGCCAGCGCGGAAGGCCCCGCTGTACAGCACCTCGCTCGCCTGCGAGCGCATGAACACGCGCTGCTGGTCATTGACGAACGCGGGGCCGAGCTCAGCGCGCAGCGCCCGGAGGATCGGCAGCGGAGCGTTCTCAAGCGTCCACACTGGGGCGCTCCTTGATCCATGCGTCAATGGCGTCGGCCAGCGCTTCTTTCTCGTGATCCGGCAGCGACTCGGACAGGCTTCGCGTCTCCGTGCGCGCTGTCGGCGCACCGCTGAGAAGCTGCGACTTATCCGTGGCGACGCCGAGCAAGATCACGAGATCGTGCGGCTGGAAGTTGCCAGCCTCGATCTCGGCGACGATGCGCGTCTGCGCGAGGTGGACGATCGTCGCCATGCCTGCCGACATCTCCTCGCGCGTCTTATGGCGAAGATCGGCAAACTCGGGCGCGTCCAGCCAGTAGGCGAGAGTTTTCCTCGGGATGCCCGCCTGTTCGGCGGCGGCCTCTACCGAAGACATCTCCGCCGCGATCACGGCGTTGACCTTCTCGCGCTTCGTGTAGCGGCGCGGCATCACTTGACCTTGGGCGTAGTGCCGGCCGTGACGGAGACCGGCTTCCGGGCAGGCTCGGGGGGTGTGGAGCTTGCCAGTGTGTAGTGGGGGCCATGCCGCAGCCCGAGCAGCCGGAGCCGTTCACGCTGCGACACGGTGGTCATCCGACGTGGACCCTCACGCCGATCAGGAACAGGACGGCGAGGATGACGAGGAGCCCAACCAGCCACCAGATCCAGTTGGGCGCGTTCACGCCGTCACCGACTCCGCTGTGCCGAGCGTCACGGCCAGCGGGATCACCGGGATGTCCTCATCCGGCGCCACGATCACCGTGATCTTCTTCGGGCTGTCCTGCGTCACGACGCGGACGTACTCCCCGTTATGGACCTTCACGTCCCAACCGTCGGGAGTCTCGACGGTGGTTACTGTTGCACTCATGACCAAACCGTGACCTTTCCGCTGTCAATGAAGGGCGACGACGTGCCGGTCGTGTAGATGAACGGCGGGCTCCACGTCGGATAAGTCGGATAGTGCGGGCCGGGGCACGGGAGGTAGATCGGCTGAGGCAGCTTCGCCAGCAACGCCGCGACCTCGACAACCTTCTGGTCGCCGCACTTCCGGCAGACGACCGTTGCGTCGTCGAACTTGAAGTAGTCGTGGCCGCTGTCGCACATGGCTACCCCAGTGTGACGACGAGGGGGGTCGCCACGACGGGAACGCTGATCGTGATGTCGTCGGTGCCTTCGGTGCGGTTCACGTCCTCGCTGCCGGGGGCGACGGTGATCGTGTCGGTCGAGGCATCCGCCACGCCATCGGCGACGGAAACAAGCACGACGCCGTTCTCATCCGCTGCGGCCACGACGAGATCGGGACCGACCGTGATGACCTCATCGGCGAAGGGGTTGCGGCCATCCACGAGGATCGGGCGCGGGGTTCCGAATACGAGCGTGTCTGCCATGTCGCGGTTCCCTTTCAGGGCTTGGGTGCGTTTGGGGTCATCACCGGCGCTGCGTCGGCGGCGGGCGGGGTTGCCACGGTCGTGACGGCCGTCGGCTGCCCGGCAGGAGTGGTGATGTTGAGCGTGTCGCCGGGGTTCAACGTGGGCGGCTGATACGCGATCAGCGTGATGATCGCGGCGAGCGCGACGTTCACGCCTGCGACAATCTCTGGCGGGACTTCGGTGCCACTCGCCTTCAGGGCCAGGATGACGACGTTGAACAGCGCCGTGAGAGCGCCGAGGATGAGGTTCTGCGGCCGGCCGAAGATCATGGCCGCACCGCTCCGGGGCCGGTGTACAGAGCGTCCTTGTCGATGCCAGCCGCGAGGCTGAACGGCGTGCTGAAGCCGCCGGGACCTGCGCCGGGGTTCGTGGCGCTCGTGTCGGTCAGGGCGCCGGCGACGAACGTGCCGTACATGACGGTGTTCCCGGTGCCCTCACCGACGACGCCCGAGAAGCCGAGCGCCTTGGCTGCGCCCGGTGCCGGGTTCGTGTCGGCGCCGACGAGATCGCCCTGCGAGGCCCGCAGCACGAAGCCGGCGTCGATCTGCGCCGCGCTCCAGTTGGTCAGGCCAGCGGCCGGGGTCACGGGCGCCGGGACCACGACGGGCGGCGGAACCGGCGCCGGGTCAGCGAGCACGGCCAGCTCGCGCGCCCACTTGGCGACGGCCTTCATGTCGCCCTTCTTGGCCGCGTTCGTGAGCGATGCGATGAGGTTGTGAACCTGGACAGGGACTGCCATGCGATGCCCTCCTAGATCGTGAACGTCCATAGATCGAACGCCCTCTGCACCAGGGCCGAGGCCGATGCCCAAGCCCAACCGCCATTGCCGAACAGGCTCCCCCAACTGTTCATGATCCCGTCGTCCGGGTGGGTGATCGTAGACGACCCCGGTACCGGATGTTTCTCCGCGTACCGGAAGCCGTAGAAGGCGTGGCCGCCGGCCGATGGATCGAACGGTGTCACGTCGGGGAGCACCGACGGCGCCTCGCCCATCCATCCCTGCGGCCAGTTGATCCCGAAGATGACCGGGAGGCAGAGCACGCCGATGGCCTGCTCGATATCAACCTGCGGGTTCGCGGACGGCAGGAGCGTGTGGTAGGTGGCGATCTTGTACCGCTTCCCATCCATCCCGAGGATGCCGGACTTCTGCGCGTACTTCAGCACGAGCCGAATGTAGGTGCCTTTCTCCAGTGTCCTGTCGCCCGTCGCCCGGACATAGAGATCGACGGCCGACGCCTCATTGAAGAGCCAGCGGCCGAGCTTACGGTGCCAGAGGATGTTGGCCGCTCCCACGATTGCCTGAGCGACGCAGGTCCCCGTCAGACCCTGCTCGAGCGGCGCGGGGATCGGGCCAGGTACGGCGCCGGGCATCGGCGGCTTGGCGCCGGTGGCGAGCGTTGCGATGCTGTAGTCACGGGCGTCGTGCGGCGAAGGCAGCGCCCCAAACAGCCGGGTAGTCATGCGGCGCCCATCAACTTCGCCGCCGCCAGCACGACGCCGGCCAGCCCCAGCAGGAGCGTGCCAACCGCTAGGACGTACTTCCAGCCGTTCGCAACCGCCGCGCTGGCTCCGCTTCCGGCGCTCTGCTGCTCCTTGACGACGCCGATCTTCTCTTCCAGCGCCTTGTGGCCGGCGAGGTATTCGGTCCGCGACATGAGGTTGGACGCCTGGTCCGCGAGCGTCCCCCGGAACTCGTTCATGCTCTCGAACCGCTTCTCTGTGGCGATCTCGGCCTTGCCGACGGCGCGCTCGGCGGATAGGAGCGCGGCCTGCACGGCCTTCTCAGCGGCGACCAACGCGACGGCCACGGCCTTGTCCTGCGCCTCTGCGCGCTCCTCATAGCGGAGGTCCCGTTCCGCGTCCAGCCGCGTCTGCGCATCGCGGTCGGCTTGGCGCAGCTCCTTGAGGTGTTCCTGAAGCGTGATCGTGGGCATGACGCTCGCGCGCCTGCTCATGGATGCCGCTCATCGTGGGCGTTCGGCATTGGGGGTTCTCCGAGAATGCGTCCGGCATTATCGAACCGTTCATCCGGGCATAGCGGGCGTGGGGCATCACACAGGTCCGTCCGCTGGGGTCGTGGAAGTGAACACCGATACCGAGTGGCGTTGCACCTTCCACGACCGCTACGTTACACCCACTCCGCAAGTGTCAAGCCCAGGAGTTGCCGCCACCATCCGTCATGCTGCCCATGATGTGCGGCGTTCCGACCGAGGCCGTCGTGGTGACGTTGCTAACCGTGCCGGTGTTGCCCGACGAGCCGAAGTCCATCGCAGCGGGGGCGCCGTTCTGCCCGCAATAACTCACGACCCAGTTGGAGTAGATCAGCCCCGTCGAAGAGTTGCGGACGACGGTGGCCCAGTTGGCGTGATCTACGGTCCAGTGGGTGGCCGTCACGTTGTAGATCGCCGCCCCGGTCCCGCCCGTGTAGAGCTGAAGCCCGTTGACGCCGTAGACGCCGCCCGACTCGTCGGCGGCTTGGAGCGAGGCGCAGTCCCAGTAGTTCAGGATGAAGTCGTGGCAACCGTGCGAGACGTAGACGCAGTGCGCCGACTCCTGGTCGGCAGCGTGCGTGTTCCCAGCCACGTTGCGAACCTTGATGTGGTTCAGCGTGACGTGACTCGCGCCGACCGCCGTGAACAGCCCCTCTTCGGCCAGCAGGATGTGGTGGAAGTAGAACAGGCCCGGCGATCCGTCGAAGGTGACGTAAGCGCAGCCGTTCAGCTCGAATATCGGGTCACCCCAGTCACCATCCCCAGCGCAGTTGAACTCCACCGTCGCTCCGACGGCAGGGCGGATAACCAGCGGACGGGCGGTGCGGTCGGCTGTGATCGCCGCGGCGCGCCACGGGTAGACCCCGGCCGCCATCTCGATCACGTCAATCGTCGTGTCCGTCGTCATCGCTTGGAAGGCGGCAATGGTGTTAGCGCCGCTTCCCGGAAATGCCTTGACAACACCCGAAGGTGGAGCGGGCGGCGTGAAGTGTGCCTCCACCGCCGCGATCCGCAAGAGAGCGTTCGCCATGCCGGCCTCCAGTGTCGTGACGCGGGCGCCGAGCGCGTTGTCTGCCGCGATCCGGTTGGCAGCCTCCGCCTGAACCTGCACCGTCTTGGCGTAGGGCGTCAGGTCGGGGTCGGTGACGCTCGCCGTCTGGTTCGCGCCCTTGGGGATCGTGTGGCGATGCTGGGTCATGGCGTTTCTCCTTCGATGATGGCGAGGACGGCGGCGCGGCTGATCGCCTCATCCTCGAAGGCATCCACTGGACAGGGCGAACCATCCGGTGCGCGGTTGATACCGGCCTTCACGTCATAGGCGCAGGTCCCGCACTCCCATTCGTATCCCGTGACCTGGTGACCGGCCAGCCCCCGCACGGCCTCCGCGATCCGGGCGCGCTCGTAATCCACACCCTGCGCTCGTCCGTCCATGCGGGCCTCGGCTTCTTCACCGTTCCGCCCTTCTTCACCACCGGGGTGAAGAACCGCTTGGTCGAGGGCGGCGCGAAGGATGCCAACCGTCGTCACGTCTGGCCCCCATCCGCCGGGATGCTGGCTCTCGGCGTCATCGAGCACGGCTTGAATGGCCGCCCGCAACCGGGCCACCTCCGAGTCGGCGCGCTTCGTGCTCCCGGTCCAGTCGGCGGTCGCCACGCGGGGCACCAGCGTCCAGTCCGGCGGGAGGGCGGCGAGGATATCGTGGGCGTATTCCGTAGCGCCTCGAGTCCCACTCGACGGTGGAGGAACCGCCCGAACAGCCGTAGCCAGCACGGCCTCAGGAGTGTCATGGGTGGTCGGGAGTGCCGGAACATCCTTCGGGGCGGAGAGACCTACGGCAGCCTCATGCTGACAGGCATACCCCGGAGCCTCGCTCGCTTGCGCGTGAGGACGTTGCCCGCCCGGTCGATCGGTTGCTCCGGCGCTCCTGACTACCTCCCCCCGTTCGGCGGGCGTGTGCTGATACCACTTGCGCTCGCAGGTTACGCAGCCGTTGACCGACTGCTGCATGTGCACGGCCTCAGGAGTGTCATGGGTGGTCATGGCTTGGGGTCCAGTGCCGCGAACCTGACACGCGGAACACCCTTCTCTCGATCGACCTGGAGGTCAATGCCAGAGAGGATGTTGGCGGCTACTTCGGCTCCCACGGCTTCGAGTTCGACAGCATCGATCCGCACCCGAAACTCCGCGATCCGAGCCTCATGGTCGGCAATCAACGCTCGGAATCGGTTGGCTTCATCTCTGGCGTACTCCGCCTTCGCTCGCAGGTCATCGATGATGCTCACCAACTCACCTCCACGTTGAGAAGTCCAAGACTCGGGTCGCCGAGCCGGGCGAAGTCGGGGCGATCGAGGTCAATGAGCCGCGTGCCGTAGCACTGGCAGAAGTCCGTGAGCCGGACGCTGATATCGACGCCGTTGGCCTTCACCGTCACGACCCGTCCGCGCCAGTCCCCGACACGAAGTGCAGGGCCAGCCGCAGCTTGGCCGGGGAAGTACGAGTACCAAGAGCTGATCCCCGTCATGGACGCCGCTGCGCGATCGGCCAATGGCTGATCCGCCGGAGCCGACACCCGAGGGCCGGACGGTGCAACGGTGGCCGCGAGACGGGGCACCGCTCGTGGCGACGGGGATGGGGTTGCGGTCGGGAGTAGACTTGCCTTTGCCGCCGGTTGAACCGCTACCTGAACGAGCTGATGGGTAGGAGCGGGGTTCCTGGGCGCATCAGCGATCGCCCCGCCGGCGGCAACTCCTACAGCCACGAACGCCCCCGCCGGCACCGCCGAGTCGTGCCATGCCTCGACGCCGACCGTCTGCGCCGCCAGAATGACGCTCAATAGCGCCACGATGAGCGCGGCCCACGCGATTCCGGCGAAGAGGAGGCCGTAGGACCAGGCGCGGGGAGTCATGGCTTCGGCTCGACGATGGCGAGGACGGCGGCTCGGTAGACCAGCGCCCCAGCCGGGCCAAGTCGATCTTCAAACTCAAACGCCAGCCCCCGCACGGCCTCCGCGATCCGGGTGCGCTCGGCGGCGATGGCCCGATCCACGGCCCGCTTGCCCTCTCGGTATTCCGCTACCGCGCCGGCAATGGCGGCCTCGTCCAGGTCCGATGCGTTGACGTGCGGCCAGCAGTTGCAGCCCGGATCGTGAACGGTGAATGGCGGAAGGCCGTTCATGGCTCGCTCGGGGCGAGGGCGGCGATGGCGTCCTCGTCGGACACTTCTGGGGTGAGAACGCGCTGGAGGAGGATGATCGCCTCGGTCCTATTGGGCGGGAGAGGCGATGCCAGTCGGCGGATCGTGGTTGCAACGCCCGCCCGCAGCCGGGCCACCTCCGCGTCGGCGCGCTTCGTGCTCCCGGTCCAGTCGGCGGTCGCCACGCGGGGGACCAGCGTCCAGTCGTCGAGGGCGGCAATCAGATCAGCGGCGTCGGCCTCGGGGTCGTGGTGTGGACAGTCGGGGTCAGACAGCCCGCGCTCCGTCCAGATCGGTGTGCAGATGCACGGCCAGTCCGCTCGCAGCGCCGCCGCCAGAGTGGCCTCGGGAGTGTCGTGGGTGGTCATGGCGGTCATCTCCTGTTACACCCGCAGTCGCCCACGGAACAGATGTAGGTGTCGTGACGGTCGTCGCCGCAATCGGGGCAGATGCCGGCGAGAGCGGCGTACCGGGCAGCGACCGCCTCGGCCTCGGCGTAGATGCCGGAGCGTGCAGGGCTGGCCTCCGTCATGGCTCGCGCCAATCGCTCCACGTCCAGCGCGGCCTCGGGAGTGTCGTGGGTGGTCGGCCTCCAAACATGAAGGCAGACATCGCAATCGCACTCGGCCTCGGGAGTGTCGTGGGTGGGCATGGCTTCGCCATCCTTCGGAGTGAGGCGTCGATCCGGTCCATACGCTCGCGGTCGTGCTTGGCACACCAGACTGGCGTCCATGCGGTCCCGGCCGGTTCGTCGCATCCCGGCTCGATGCAAAGCTTGCCGGTGTGGTACTTCGGTCCCTCGCCGCGCAGCCTCACGGCCTCGGGAGTGTCGTGGGGGGTCACTTGCGTTCCCTCAGCTGGTTGCCTTCGAGCACAGCACGGAAGCGGAACGCGATCCCGAGGAGGGCGCCGAACAGGAGACTTTCGTCGCGCTGCCGGGCATCCGTGTAACCCGCGTTTCGCTCCATCTCCCGCACCATCCACGCGGCAATCTCCCGGATCTCGTTGATCGTCATGGCAGCACCTCCACGGAAACGCGGCAGAGCCCCCGCGTCCAGGGCAGCCCGCACACCTTCTCGAAGTCCGCCACGCTCAGGTCCGCCACGCGGTGCAGGCTCGGCACCGGCCCCGTGTCATTGCTCACCCGGTCGATACAGCCTCCGGCGCCGCAGATGCGGACGTGGATGCCGAGTCCGGCCGGGAGAGCGAGGTAGCCGTCGAAGCCGGGACCGTAGGTGGAGGCTGTCCCCGCCGTGGACTCGGGCAGCCCGGTCTTCGTCAAGGCCGGTTGCACTGCCGCAGAGCCAACTGGACTCTCCCTCACGGGAGTCGCCGGGTGCGGACGGCCGCGAGACGAGCTCGCAGCGACGGGGGATGGCGTTTGTGGCTGAGGGACGCCGCTAGCCCCGAAGGCGGGATTTGAACCCGCAACCTCCACGGCCCCACGGCTTCCGGCTGCCGCTTCTGGGGGCGTGGCGCTCTGCCGTTGAGCTACCTCGGGAACTAGTGGCGTCCTGATCGCCGTGAACGCTGACGCCGGCACCGCCGAGTCGCGCCATGCCTCGACGCCGACCGTCCCCGCCGCCATGATGAGCCACCACGCCACGATGAGCGCGGCCCACAGGATGCCGGCGAAGAGGAGGCCGTAGGACCAGGCGCGGGGAGTCATCGGTTCGCCAGCTCGAGGAGTGCGCGGATCATCGGGTTGTCCCGCTGCGCCACGATCGCCTCGTAAACGGGCCGGTAGACCAACAGGAGCCCTTCAAGTCGGGCAACCTCGGCCAATGCATCATCCCGTTCCTTCGCGACGATGCCGACCAGCTCGGCCCAGTCCGCAAACGGCGACCCCAGCACTAAGTCTTGAGGGATGAACGGCCCAAGATCGCTCACGCCACACCTCGCAGATCGCGGAAGGCCGCGACGGGCATCTCGAGGACGTAGGCGAAGCGGGAGACGTGGACGACGGCGCCGTCCTCCGGCGCCAGCCAGCCATGCTCGCCCACCCATTCCTCGAGGAGGACGTAGACGCGCCCCGAGGCGACACGCTGGCCCGCCCCGACCCAGTACAGCGCGCGCAGCGCCGGCCCCGCGCCGATGTACTCGATGAGGCCGACGATGGCGTTGACGCTCGGGCGCTGCGCTAGGCGCTTGCTCTGGATGCGGGCGCCGCAGGCTTCCACGTCCCACGGCTCCTTCAAGGCTTCCACGTTCCTCCCCCCGAGGTAGGCGGCGAGGTCGTGGGAGGTGCGGTTGCCGCGCTGCCTGTTGCGTTTGTTGCGGTTGGCGATGATGGGGTCGGGGTTTGGGTTCCGCTGCCAGCGGCGGCGCGTGGTGACGTTCAGCGTCGCCGGGGCTGCGCCGTCCCAAGAAAGACTGGCGAGGTCGTCGGCGTCGAACGGCCCGGCGTCCACGATCGCCTGCGGGATCAAGCGGCCACCATCGCCGGTCATCGGTCGAGGTCCGTGAGGGCGGCGCGGAGGGCGTCATGGGCGTCCCACCAATCCGATCCACCTGCGTCCCAGACGCCGGGCCGGTCCACGATGACATGCGCCGCCTGCGCCACGCGGCACAGCGCGGCCACCACGTCCGGCGAGGCAGCGGCGATGTAGGCGGCGTCGGCTGGGCTGTCGGCCTCGAAGGAGGGCCGCTCCCGCATGACTACCCAAGCGCCCATGTAATCGTCCGCGGCCCAGCGCCACGGTCCCGGCGTGGCCTCCGACGCCAGCTTGGCGAGGGCTGCGAGGTCTACGGTCATGGCTTGCCCCCAAACGCTCCGCCCACGCAGTAGACGATCCAGACCAGCATCATCGCTATGATCAAGTCGCCCTCGAGGATCAGCCAGTCGATCGAGCCATTCGGCATCCTCGGGATCATGGCTTCTTGCCTCCCGGCTTCGGTACGGGGTTCACGACGCGACCCGCCGCATGATTGCGGCCAGAGTCTCGGCGTCGTGTTCGCGACTATCCCGCTGCCGCTTCTCCCAATCGGCGTCCATCTCGTGAAGGTCGGCCTGGTCACGAAGCACGCCGCGGTAGGCGATCACGTTGCGGACTACCTCATTCCATGAATGAGAACGCGCCATGATCCGGCGCAGCTCGCTCGGGTTGTCCTGGATCGCCTGATAGACAATCGCGCGCTGACTTGGGTCATCCTCCACGTCGTCCCACTTCGTGCCGCTCGGCGGATAGATGTAGCCGTTCTCGGCGGCGAGGCGATAGATGTCGTGCCACTCCGGCCCGAACTCGCCTTCGGCCCATGCCTTGCGAGCCGCGAGGTAAGTCTTGCGGTCGTAACTCCTCACGACGGTCGCCCTCCAAGGTCCACAACAGGCGCCAGATCACCCATAGTCCTTAGGCTGTCGTTTACCTTATGAGGCACGGCTACGGCACCGCTACCGCCCGGCACCGCCCCGCTATAGCGGTGGTCCGTTGCACCGTCCGTTGCACCCGCTACGGTGTCGAGCGTAGCACGCGGTCCTGAACCGTTACGGCGCAGACCGTGCGCCTCGCGCCTTGCCCTCAGCCGAGTCAGCCGCTCTTGGACGGTAACGTCGCCCTCCTGCCACTCATCCCAACCGTCGAGGTAAAGCCGTCCATCGGACAGCCGGATTAGGTCTCCGTGGGCCAGCAGGTACTTGAGGTGTCGGCCTCGTCTCCCGAGTAGCGCCCGGAGGAACCGCTCGCTTCGGAAACGCCCCCGGTCGGGCTGCGACTCCGCGAGGCAGAGTGCCGCGATGAACGCGGCATAGGGTCCGTCCGGGTATGACTCCTTGCGCTCGTCAAAGCCGGGGTCAAGCCGGAGATACGCTCGAGTTCCGCGTGGCATGGTTGCAAGCCTCAGTAGTTGCAGCTGAGCGAGGCGGAGGCTTGCGGCGACGCCACCGCCCAGCTGCTCCCCGTATTATCGCGCATCACGTCGCACCGCGCAAGATCATTGGAGCACCAGGGTCAGTTGCGAACCGCCCTCGTCCGACTGGATGTCGGCCGCGTCACTCGACGCCGCTGGTGCATGACTCACGAACCGATGTTTGAGTGTTCGTCGAGCCTCCCATCCCTTCGGACAGGGGATGAAGTGTCCATCTTGAATGCTCGCTAGTTGCCTATCCGTTTTGGGATCGTAGTAGTTCCACCCCCCACCATCCCCGTCAGGTTCCCATCCGGTGGCGAGGTAGATCGCCCCGGTATGCCCCTGCCCCGTGTCGGCATAGGTCAGAAGAACGGGCCACGTCTTGCGATCCAACATCGACATGGAGTGTCGCATCAGGAATGAAGCGGCATTCTTTGGGGGCATCTGGCCTAACCACTAGTCGTGAGAGCTGAAGCGGAAGACAGCCATATCGGTTGATGCCGTAAACGGCCGGATGCCAAATGGCAGCGCCCCACACCGGACCCGCCCATATCGAGTCGGCCGGAACCAGAACGTGACGAGCGGCTGACCCGCCTCCGTAGTCTTTGGAGTAGTGGTGGTCTTGGACGATCTGACGAACTTCCCAAGTAAGACCATCACGGACGCGCCAGTCGCCTTTTCTTAGGACCTCCGGGGAAGTCACGTCGCCGCCTGTAAAGCCCGGCGCCGCTGTCCGGCGCGTCGCCAGGTGGCCCGCCGCGCTGCGACGCGCTCCGTTTCGGTGGCGTAGCCGCGGCGTCGGCTTGCGTCATTCGGCATGGGCTCGCCCGGCTCGCCGGGGTACGTCCCGTCGCAGCGTTCCTCCGCCCGCATGGACTCCGCAAACTCCCGGCAGCAATCATCGCAGGGCGACACCTTGCGCGGCCCCTTCAGGACGCGCCGCTTGAACGCCTGTGCCGATGTCCGCTCGGCCTCCCACCAGAGTTCGGCGTCACGCTCTGACATGCAGGCGGGGTGTTCGGGGCCGAGTCTCATGCGAGGCCCAGCACTTCCTGCCGACAGCGGTTGGCGGCGATCTCGCAGTAGCGCTCCTCGATCTCAATGCCGATGGCTCGGCGGCCGAGGGACTTGGCGGCGACGAGAGTCGTGCCGGACCCCATGAAGGGGTCGAGGATGGTGCCGCCGGGCATCATCAGAGCCAACTTCCGCATGACGCTCACCGGCTTCTCGTTGGGATGCAGCCGCCCCAGGAGGAACCCGGCAGCCGGCGAGGGGTCACGCCACACGTCACCATCGCGAGCCCAGTCGGGATCGTTCCCGCGCAGGGTAGCGATCGCTCGACCCGTCGCGTTCGGGGAGCGGCGGCGCATGACCGTCGAGCCGTCCACCTTGCCGAAGATCGCGATGTGCTCCGACTCCCGCGACAGTCCGGGCGTGCGGGCTCCGGGCTTGTTCGTGGGCCACCAGACGACCCACTCGTCAGGGATACGCCCCGCGTCCATGCAGAGCGCGACGAGACGTTCCGGCCACCCGAAGATCGCCGCACGAGGCCACGCGGCAAGCATGGAACCCGTCAGGACGATCGTGTCCGTCGCGTAGGCCCCGGTGCCATACGGCGGGTCCGTCACGACCACGTCCACCCACAGCCCCGTGAAGTGCATCTCCCGGAAGTCTCCTGGTAGATCGTCACGAGGTCGTCGGCGTAGTACGGCGTCATAGCCCAAGCCCCTGCTGATCGTCCGCCCGGTACGCAATCTCCACCGACCACTTGTCATGCCACGGGTTGCCCGGCGGCGTAGCGTCGGGGCGCGGCGCCGGCCGCACTCTCGTGACGCGCTCGAGCCTGATCCTAGGCTCCGCCGCAGCCCAGTCCCGCGCCATCTGCTCTGCCTCCGTCGCTGTCTTCGCGGCGAAGGTAAGGGTCAGGAGGTCAGTCATCCGTGCCATCCCATCACGGTCGGCACCACGAACACGGCGACGAACGCCGCGATGATCGCCGCCACCACCAGGTATTCCGCCAGCCGTGACTGCGGGAGCGGCGGAACTCGGCAGTTCTCGCAGGAGCAGTCGCAGCCGGGGACGTTGCAGAGCTGCGTGCGGTGCGCTTGGAAGGTGTGGGTGGTCATCGGAGAGCCTCATTCGGGCATTCACGTGTCGGGTGATCGCAGGGGAGCCCAAGCACTTCGTGCGTCCATATGGGCTTCGGCAGGCCATCGGCACGCATCATCTCCCGATGCCACTGCCCATCCACCGCCATGATCTTCCACGCGATGCGGTCTAGAACGGGCGTGGCCTCGTCCACCACGCGAATCGTGACGGTTACATCGCCTGCCTTCACAGTCCCAACCTCATCTCCGGGTGCAGGCAGTACCGAGCGTACCGCTTGCCCCTCGTCGTCTCCCACCGCGTTTCGATGTCGTGGCCGGCGTCACGCAGGTCCTTGACCCGCGCGGCGAGCCGCGTCGTGCCGACGATATCGACGGCTTCCCAGAACCCGACGCCCTCCTCGCCCTGCGACCGCAGGAGGTCGAGGAGGCGGGCGGACTGGCTGCGTGTCATGGCTTCGGCTCGGGCCGAAGGTCCGGCAGAGACGAGATGATGCGCACGTTTTCCAATCCGTAGGGACTGCGGATCTCGACTGTTGTGGTGGTGGCGAAAGATGCAACCACGACCGACCCTGGGGACTCAAGCCCGACAGACTCGATGAACCAGCCCCGGGCTTCTGCCGCGTCGATCATCTCTCGCAGGAAGTCATTCGGGCCAGTGCTCATGACGCCTTCCAATCGCACCAGCCGCCGTCCGGCAGCTTCGATGGGCAGAAAAGCGAGCCGTTCTGACGTGCCCTCAGGGGCTTGTGGCCGGGAGTGTGCACCTGTCCCTCTGACCATCCGCCATGCGGGGCGGGCGGGATGATCTGCTGCGGCGTGAAGTCCGGCTCCGGCAGGGGCGGCTCGTCGAAGATCGCCCGTGCCTCGGCCAGCGGGTCGTCACGCTGGACCGCTACGGCCACCGGGACGCCGGGGCGGGTGGCAGGGCCACTCGGAGCCGTTGCGGGCGCCTGGGGGCGCTGTGGCGCGGCTGGCGCGGCCTTGGCGACCTCTTCGGCGCTGGCGATGGCCCGCTTGACCTCGAAGCCGAGCGCGGCAAGGGCGCGGCCCCATGCGCTCGTTTCGCAGTTCTCCAGTTCCGACCCGCGCGTGTAGGGCGTGGCGCCGGGGATGGCGAGCGACGAGTGGCCGATGCCGGGGCGGTAATCCTCAGGCGTGCGGTAGGCGAGCGCGCGCATCGTGACCCGAGACTCGCTGAACTCGATGATCTCGGCTTGGACGCAGCCCTCCGGGTACTTCTCTCGGAAGGCGATCAGGCGTTCGTTGACCTGGATGTATTCGGGAGCGAAACCGCCGCTCATTCCCTTGCCTCCCTCATTGCGATGTCGCACGGCCCGCCGTTGGCCGGGCTGTACTCGCACGTTGCGCACTGCCCCGGCCCCTTCGGGCCGCCGGTCAGCGTGTAGTTGACGGGCGTTGCCTCGCCCTCATTGACGTGGGCGTCGAGGTCCCGCGCCCGAGCGAAGGCCAGCGCCCGCGCCATCGCGTACCGGCGCAGCTCGTCGGTCGTCTCGATGATCGTCGTCTCCCAGAAGGGCTTGGCGAACCGGAGCCAGGTGAGGTAGCCGACGCGCGGAACCGCGAGGCCGGACGCCTCGCAGAGCAGGGTGTAGAAGCCGAGCTCGGTGCCGAACGGCGTCTTGTGCTGCTTGCCCGTCTTCACGTCGAGGATCGTCCCGTCCGCGAGGATGATGTCAGGGTGCCCAGAGCACGGCCCGAGCCCTTCGATCTCCGCGCGGACGGTCGGCTGCACCACGGCGTCGGTCCAATCGATCGTCGGCATGATGTTGTCGCGGAAGCCGCCGATCGCCGCGCTCACCTCATCCCACGGCAGGTCCATCCCGTCGCGGGCGGCCACCTCGAGCGCGGCCTGCATCGCCTTGGAGTCGGGGTTCAGCCCACGAGCGGCGGCGTAGACCATCTGCTCACACGCGGCATCGATGGCCGAGCCGAACGTCAACCGCTCGGAGGGGAGCATCGGGCGCCGGTCGTGGATGCCGAACCAAGCGGCCGTCTGGCAGAAGTCAGCGGTCGTGAGCTGGCTCTTGGACAGTTCGCTGCGGTGCGACAGGTCGTCGCGGACGACGAGCGTCATCGGTCGCCCGCCAGCGCCCGCAGTTCCAGTTCGTCAATCTTCGGGGAGTAGCGCGGCAACTCCTCGGGCCGATCCGGCACGGCGTTGGCGAAGACGCGGGTCAGCCATTCCTCGCTGTGCTGTTCGCACCTTGTCCAGCCGGGTTGCGGGTGCCGCTCGCAGCCCTTCTCGGGACAGCGGCGTTGGGTGCTTTCCATGACGTGAACCTTCCTGCGGCGATGCCCCGCCGCGGGGTTCTATGCCGTGAGAAGAAGCGGGATATTCGGCGTCTGGCCGGTCATCTTCGCGTACTCCATCTGGAGCTTGACAATGCGAAGCATCCCCGCGACGTTGTTGACGATGGCGTTGGCGACGGCTGGCGTAGCCTCGCCATCGCGAAGACGCTGGATGCTTTCACCCATCACGTCCATGAGGTCCTGTGCTGTCTTCGGTGCCTTGCTCGTGGTCATTGCGATGCCCTCTTTCTGATTTCTAGCCGCGTTTCCTTTATGAGACGGCCGATTGGTTGTAGTTCGACGGGTAAGTTAGCGATGGCAAACGCCTTTCCGTCGAAGTACAGATAGTGGGTCCGGCGATAAGCCCTCCTCTCTTCCTGATGGGTGGCTTCGTAAGCGACGTTGTAGGCGCGTCTCTCCTCCCGATGGGCGGCGTTGTAAGCGGCGCTGTAAGCGCGCGCCTCCTCCCGATGGGCGGTGTTGTAGGCGGTTCTATCCCGAGCGACGTTGTAGGCGCGTCTCTCCTCCCGATGGGCGGCGTTGTAAGCGGCGCTGTAAGCGCGCTTCTTTTCTGGATCTGCGTAGGGCATCTCAGGCCCGCGTGTAGTCCTTGACGGGGAGCCGGTGTTCCTGCGCCCGCTTGACCCACTCCGGGACCGGCTTGGCGCACAACGGGCAGTGCGGGTTGGCGACGCCGAGCCGTAGGTGGTTCTCGTGGGCGCGCTGCTCTAGGGTCACTCGGCGTTCTCCTTCCCGAGATAGAAGGCCCGGAGGTCCTGAGCCTGCGAACGCGTCGGCGTCACCCCGCGCTCGATCAGGCTCAGGTGCCCCCGTTTCCAGCCGAGGCGAGCCTCGACCTGGCGCTGTGAGAGCCCGGTGGTCACGCGCAAGGCGAGCCACGGGTTCATGGTCGGCTCTGGCTCTGTCCACTGCATGGCGCCTACGCTACACGCCGCGTAGCACTATGTCAAGGGGTCACGTTAGGCTGACCGCGATCGCGTGCAGCGTCCCAGTATGCGGATCAGTCCGCAACGCGACGCCAAACGCCGGATTGACCCCTTGGAACCCGAAGTAAGCCCCCGTCACTGATCCCGGTATGGACATCATGTACGACCCGCTGAAGCCAGCGTAATAGGCGCCGTAAGCGTCCTGACAGACACCAAAGAGGGAGAACGCGCCCGAAGTGGAAGGCGTGATGATGGGCATGAAGTTGTCCGACCGGGTGGCCGACTGGTCGAGTGTGCCAGTCAAACCGGACATCTCGATGACGGCGCAGGAACCATATGCCGATGACGAATAAGCAACGGTCAGGCCGGTCCCGGCGCTCGCTCCGACGACGCCCTTCCATATCTCGACCACTGGGGCCGATCCGATAGTGGTCCCTGCGAACTTCGTCCATGTGACGTTTGTCTGGGTGATCGAGGTGATGGACCCATTGTCTTCCACGCCGGAGATCAGCAGGAGGAGGTTCCCGTTCGTCGGAGTCGCCCCGAGCGTGATAACCCTAGTCCCGCCGCTCCCGTTGTTGATTGAGCCAAACTGGAGCGGATAGCGGACTCCTGTTGCCCCGCCGCCGCCTCCGCTGCCGGTGACGATGGTGACCTGACCCCCGCCGTCATTCGTCAGCGTCCCGTTCGAAACGCGGATGATGGTGACGCCGGTCACGTCCGGCGAGCCATCTACCTCTTTGACTTCCAGCGAGCCGCTGCCCGATCCGTGACTCGGGAAGCCGTACCACGTCGTGCCGCCATCCTCTGACCCGAAGGCGAGCACGGTCAGGTTCGATGGCGTGGTGTCGAGCGTCGGCGCTGAGCCCCCCGGCCAGACGACGGAGCCCGGCCACGTCGTCGCCCAGCCGCCCGTCCCATCCTGGCGCAGGAACAGCTCGAAAGAGCAGAAGACGCCCGCCGTCGCCCCGCTGAAGGTGAGCGTACAGGAGGCCGTTAGCGTCAGGTCCTGGACGTTGCCGAGCGAAAGGTCGAGCGCGTGCGAGGCGCCGGACGCGGCGATGGTATTGATGACTTCCTTGCCACCGCCAATGTTCGTGACGTAGCCGGTCCCGCTGCCGGGCGGCGTGCTCCAGTGGCCCGTGCCGTCGAGGTATTCCGTGGCGATGGCGGGCAGCGCGTCCACCGGCGTCCCTTGGATGCCGACCACCGTGGGATCGGGCAAGGCCCCCGCGAGATCACCACCTGCCGCCCCCGATGATCCGCCGGTACTCCCGCTGTCGCCGGTCGGAACCGAGACGCCGCCGCCCTGCGCGAGCGTCGTGTCCCCGAGCCTCCACGGGTAGTTGGGATCGAACTTCGTGATCTTCATGTGGACACGATCAGGCAGGCGTCACCCGGCCCGGTCCCCGCGACTGCGGCGTAGTACTGGAACCCGGCCCAGCCGACCGCAGTCCACGTAACCTCGAAGATGTCGCCCGCGTGGGCGACGATTCCCGAGAGGTCAAAGACGAACCCGCCGTACCAGCCCGCGAAGCCGTCCGGGTTGGTCTTCGATTGCGAGCTGATGGAAACCCCGTTCTGCCTGATCTCAACCGTTACCGTGCATCCGTCCGAGCCGACGCCGCCGAAGTCGCCCTTGTGGTGGATGTTGACCACGGCGTCTGCGGTGACCTGAATGCCGCTGTACACGAAGTCGCCCCCGCCGCCGGGGTACGGCGCACACGCCACGGGTCCGACGAGTGGATAGGGAGTGAAGCCCCCAAAGCCCACGGCGGGAGGCACATCCTCGCAGTTCGTGCGCCAGCCCACGATGACTGCCCCGTCCGGTTCCGTGGCGTTGGGACCGTAGAGGCCCGCGCCCTCGAAGTAGAGGACCCCAAGCAGCGCCGGCGGCATGGCGGGCGGCGAGAGCTCGAGCCGGACGTTGTACAGGACGTTCGTCTGCTCATTCGCCATGACGTTCCGGTTGAGCACGCGGCACCACGCGAAGCCCGGCCCCCATGTCGCGTTGGAGCCGTTCGGCAGGTGGCTGAACTTCGCCTGGACGCGCTGGCCCTGCTTGATCCCCGTGACCACCGCCGCTGGGAGCTTCAGGGTGCAGGTGATGCGGTCATCCTCGGTCGAGTTGTCATCGAGGTAGCGCGCCGCGCGGGCGTTGGCCTTGGCGATCGTCTTCACGTTCGATGACGGCGCCGACGAGTCGCGCCAACCGTAGTCGTACTCCGTCTGGATGCGTGTCTGGTAGGCCGGCGAGTTGGAGCCGTTGAAGGGCAGGTACACCGCCGCCGAGACGCGGGAGGGATCGCGCACCAGCTCGGCATCCGGCTCCGGCGCGAACGTCGTCACGCCGTCCACGTCCGACAGCACGTTGGAGATACGCAGCGGCGAGTCATCGATCGCCTCGCCCGGCAGGTGGTAGTGCAGGCTGAACTCGCCCGCCGTCTCGTCGTACCGGATGAAGAAGTTGCGCCCGCTCGCCTGCGCGCAATCATTGAGCACGTCCGCCGCGTGCTGCCCGGTGTAGTCCACGGCGTCCATCGCTATCCCACCGGATGAGTCAATGAACCCCGTATCGTGGACGCTCGTCAGGAACGGCACCGCGAGGAGCGCGGTGACACGCTGCAGGTCCGTCTCCGCTGGCCGGATGAATGAGTTTGAGGCGTTGTACATCGTGGAGTTGCTGCCGTTGACCGGCGCGAAGACGCGGAAGGACAGCATCGTGTTCGAGTCCACGATCGTCGCGTCGAGCTTGCGCGCAACTCCCGTGCGAAATGAGTCGGTGCCGCGCCGGTAGCGGCGATCGCCGAACCATCCCGTGAACAGGCGTTGGTCGCCCGCCGGGCAGGATGTCTCATCAATCCAGATCCGCTTCAGCCCGCGGATGCCGTCGGAGTAGTGCGAGGTTCCGAGCGTACCGTCCTCATCGTCAAAGAGCAGGGACGAGATGCCGACGGCGCCCAGCTCGGCCTCATCGATGATCCCATCGATGGTGCCCAGGCGCACCGCTTCGGAGAGGTCTTCCGTCCACGGGCCGTCGGTGGCGTCCGCCGGCATGTAGTACGTGACGATGAGGCCCACGTCAGGTCCTCACGGGCGCACCCTGAGCGCCAGCCCGCGACGGTGACGGCCCGTAGGCGTTGGCGTTCGTGGCCGCCGTCTCATTCTGCCGGGCGCTCACGGTCACATGATTGTGGATCACGACCGGCGTGTACTGATCCTGCCCGACGTTGCCGCCCGTGCCGCCCGCAACGGAGATCCCCTCGACCGCCGAGGTCGTGCGGTTGACGGCAGCCTCGATCGCCCGCGTGGTGGCGTCCTTCGCCAGCGTCGCGGCGACACCCGTGATGGTCGGGTGTAGCCCGTTGGCGATGGCCCGCGCCATGACGCCGGCGCTGCCAGTGTCCACCACGGCATGGAGCTTTGCCGGATACTGGTCCGATCCAACCGGACCACCCGTTCCACCGGATGAGTTCGGGACGGGCGTGGTGAATGACGAGTCGCCACCGAGGATGTTCTTGAACGGCCCGATGTCAAGGTGCGGCGTGTTCTTCGGTCCCCACGGCCACGAGAGCTGATCTGCCGGTAGCGTGCTCGCCGGGGTATAGTTGTCGCCCAAGAACTTCTGAATGTCGTCCGCGAAGTACGCGAGCGCGAAGACGGCAGCCGCCGGTATGACGACGCCCGCGATGGTGCTCAGGAGTCCACCCCCGACAATCCCAGCACCGGCCTCACCTTCTGCGGCGGGGAGCGCAGCACCCTCAGCGCCGGCAGCAAGCGCCCCGGCCCCGCCGACGTTGACGACGCCAGCCTCGACGGACATCACGCCCGTGGTCGCGTTCTTGAAGATGTTACCGATGAGTCCGGCGACGGCCCCGCCGAGCGCCTTGGTTGCCAGCCCCGCGATGTCAATCCCGAACGTCCACTTGACGGCCTTGTTCGCAAGGAAGCCGCCGATCAGGAGTTCCTTGATCGGGCCGGGCAGCGAGTTCCAGACGCCGCCGATCTCTTGGATAGCGGGGATGACGACGTTCGTGAAGGCGCCGCCCACCTGTTCGGCAAACTGCTCCACGCCCTTCAGCGCGCCAATGAGTGACGCGCGGTTCGTCGGATCACTGAGGAACGTGTTGGCAGCCTCTCCGATCTGCGTGAGCATCGGGATGATCGTCAGCCCGGCTTGGATTTGGAGTCCTCCGAACACGTCGCCCCAAGTGTGCTGCACGGCGAGCAGTTGCTTGAACTGCGTCATGTTCTGATCGGTGAGCGTCAGGCCGAACTTCTGCGCCTCCGCCGTCGCCTCAGCGAAGCCTTGCTTGCCGAGCACGAGGAGCGGCAGAAGCGTCTTGTAACCCTTGCCGAAGACCGACGCCGCGAGATCGGCAGCAACCGCCTTCTGGGCCGCCGTCGTGGCCTGCGCGTAGAACGCCGAGACGTTCGTCAGGGCCTGCGTAAACCCGATCGCCTGCCCCTTGGAGTCAGTGAGCACGACGCCGAACTGCTTCTGCATCGCCATGAGCTTGTTGCCCGAGGCGACAACCCCGCCATGCGACGCCGCCAGCGCGTCTTGTGCCTTCTGCTCCGTGATGAGCTTGTTGATAAGCGTGGTCTTTTCGCCAGCGGCTTGAATATCGAGTTTCCGCGTTTCGAGGGCTTGGAGCGCCGCACTCTTCTGCGCCTTCGTGGCCGTAGCCTGCGTCTCCGCGAGTTTGCCAACGGTCTTCTCATACATCTGGGCAATGCCAGTCAGCGAGTCAAGTGAAACGCCCCACTTCTCACCGACTGCCAGCAGAGATGAGGTGGCAAGAGCGCTCTCGCCCGTGACCTGTTGCAAGCGCATGGTCGCCTGACCGAGCGCTTCGACCTTCGTCACGGAACCTGTGACGAGCGCCCCAATCCCCGCAAGTCCAGCAGCACCGCCGAACAATCCAAGATTTGTAATGAGGCCACCGAGTTGCGATTTGGCGTGGCCGAGCGCGCCGCTAACGCCGTTCGCCACCGTCTGAAGCCGCGATAGGCCGCCGGTAGCCGTCCGCGAGGCGGTGGACTCCAGCATCCCCAGCTTGGACTCAGCGGCGGTCAGGCCGCCCGTGAGCTGGTCTTTCAGCTTCAGGACGACGGCGAGTTCGGCGGTCTCGGCGATCATGTCAGTCGCGTGCCCCTTCTGCCGCCTTGGCGGCTAGGGCGTCTTCCTGGGCGCGTGCTTGGCGTCCGGCCTCGCGCATCGGTCCGCCGACGCGCTCCTCGGCTTCGTATTGCAGCGCCAGCCGCGCCTCGAGGAACGTCATCGGCCCCGGTCCCCTGACCGCTTCCCACCCGTACCGTGCCGCGAGGATGGCTTGGAGGGCACCGGGAGCGGCGCTCCAGAGGCCGTCGGCAGAGATGTCAATCCGTCCTTCGGCCCAGTGGGCGAGGACTTCGCCATCCTCGACACTAAAGGGCGGAAGAGGTCCGCCGCGTAGAGCTCATTGCACTTCTCTGCCACGTCGTGAGCCGTAGCCCAGTCCAGCCGGTCATTGATCGTGGCGTTCGTGATCGGCTCGGGGAATGACCACTCCACGATCCCGTGCCGAAGGAAGGCCGCCGCGATGGCGGCCTCCACTTCCGACTCCGTGCTCTCGGCGCCACGGATCGCCGCCATGACACCGGCGCCTGCCGTGAGGGACAGGCGCGGCGCAAGGCGTACCCAGTCGTGCTCCCCGATGGGAACCGTGACGAGCTCGGCCATCAGAGCGCCGTGAGGGTGTTCACCACCGACACGCTGAACGGGTAAGTCAGCGTCTGGTCAAGCCAGCCCTGGCACACGAGCTGCACGCCCGTGTTCGCCGTCCCGTAGGTGCTCTCCGTCCGGGTGAACCAGAAGCCGGAGAACAGGATGTGCTGGCTGTAGTTGGTCCCGGCCTGCGCCGCTGCCACGCTGTCGGTGCGGATCGAGGCGAACCGTTCCTGCGGGTTGGCGTTCAGCCACTTGGCGACTTCGGCGAGCGCCGCCGTGCTCTTGGCGAAGTTGTAGGTGACGGTGAACTGGCGAGCGCCGCGACCGTAGCCGGCCGCCTGGAAGCGCGAGTTGCTGCCGTTCTGGAAGCGCTTGACATCGAGGTTGTTGTTGACCACGAGCGTCACGTCGTGGACGCTATTGACGAGCTGCGTCGTGTCAATCGCGCCCGCCGCGTCATTGAAGTAGTACGACGTGTCGGCGGCGTAGGCCCACGTCGGGGCCGGGTCCACCTGGAGGCCGCCCGTGCGGGCGACGGGGTAGGCGACGGAGGCGAAGCGGTACGCCGAGCCGTCCACCGTGATCGGGCCGAGATCCTGCGGATAGGTCAGGGTGAGCGAGTCCAGCACGCCGTCCGCGTACTGGAACTGGTCGGTCGTGTCGTCGCCCCACTCGCCGGTGAAGATCTCAAAGATGTCCTGCGACGTGCTCGCGGGCGCGTAGGCCCACGTCTTCGCCGTGCCGCCGCCGGTCGGCGAGACGCCGCCCTTGGCAAGAGCCGCCCAGAGGTACGGCGCGTCGTTGAAGGCGAGCGGCCCGGTGATCGTGCCGGTCACGTCAACCGCCATGCGGTACGGCGGCAGCGCGTTGTCGAGCGTGCCGGTGTCGGACGTTGGGAACGTCCAGTGTGGATCGACGGTCGGCGCGAAGGTCCACCCGAAGCGCCGGGTGGCGGGGACGGCGGTGCCGAAGACTGTCTCCTTGCCCAGTTGGAAAGCCCGGAGCCTTACGTTGCCGGGCAGTGCCGCGACGGTCATGCGATGTCTCCTCTCACGGGACTACTGCCAGCGACGTATCGCGGCCTTCAAGGGGATTGAACGTGAACTCCAACCGCACGTCGGTCATCCTCGTGCTGCCTTGGACGAGTTCGGTCGGCCCATCGATCAGGGCCGTCTGTTCGAGGATGCCGTAGTACGGGCCGGATGAGGTATTGACAAGGATGTGGTAGTTGGCGGTGAACCACTCCCGCATGAAGTCGGCGAAGGTGTTACATCGCGTGTTCGTCTCTTCGGGGTCCACGATGAAGTCCACGTACCCCAGCGAGCCCCGGAAGGTCGTGCTGCGCGTTCCGCTGTCGTGGGTGATCGTCTCATTGATCGGCCCCTGGTAGACGAACGCGGCCTCGCCGTTGAGCGACGCGGGCAACTCTGACCAGTAGCGCCGCACGACGGTCGGTTGGGCCGCGATGAACGCCGCGAGGATGGCCGAGAGCGCGTCATTGAGCGCCTGCCGGCTCGGGCTTAGGTTGGCGGGGACGTTGACGGGGAATGTCATCTCAGCCCGCCTTGTTCCATGCGATGATCACGCGGTCGAGCAGGCCCGCGCCTTTGATCGCTGCCTCGGCGCCCTTGCGCATGTAGTGCTGGCCGGTCGTGCCGGGATGGTGGACGACCTTGGCGAACTGGACCGGCCCGGACGACGGCCCAACGACGCCGAGCATCTTGATCTTGCCGCCGAGGCCCATGCTGCCGCGCCGCGCCGCTGCGGTCAGGCTGCCCGTCTGCCGGGAGCCGGCCGTCGTCGTGGCCCATGCCAACGCTGCCGCGTGAGTCGGGCGGATCTCGTGCGGCCTCGTGTTCTCTTCCACGAACAGCGCGTAGTTGGCCGACGCCACGACCTCGGCGCTCGAGTCTGTCACGGTGCCGACGTGGATCGAGCGCGACAGGTTGCTCGTCTTGTGCGTCACGATGTTCTTGGACTCATTCACGGACGCATGGGCGAGCGTGTTCATGATGTCTTTGCCGAGCACCGGACCCTTGATCGCCGCGATGCGCCGCTGGAGGCTGGCGTAGCCTTGGATCATCTCAGCCATGCGCGATCAGCCTCCCCATGTGCTCGAGGAAGGCGGGGACGAAGCACGGGAAGCAGAGCGCCCGCATCTCGCCCGTGAGTGGCATCGGGACGTGGGCAACGTGGGCACGCTGGCGTCCGCAGCGGCTACATCGAGACAACCTGCTCCCCTCCGAGTTTGTAGTCGGCAAGGAACTCCACGACCTCATTCGGGAGGCGCGAGTAGTTGAGAATGCCGCCGGCCGGCGTGATCGCCACGTCCGCGAGGATGGAGCGCGGTCGCAGCGTCTCGAACCCGGCGAGCGCGCGCACGGCCATGCGCACGTCATACGGCTCGCTTCCGGCGACGTAGCCCACCTCGCCGACGATCACGAGGTCGTCCGGCATCGAGGTCCAGGCGTAGCCGCCGCCCCAGTTGCCGGGGTAGAACGGCGAGTCGAGCGCCTTGTCCCACCAGTTGGAGTCCGCGAGATACCACGGGCGGTCGCTGTCGGCGCGCCACGCGCGGAACTGGAGCGCGACGTAGATGCTGTTCAACTGGTCAGGCACTGCCCAGCATGACGCCGAGACGCCCGCCGAGTAGCCCACCGACAGGGTGGCGCCGCCCCACGACACCGACGTAAAGGTGCGGAAGCCGGGGATGGCGACCTGCGCGCGGAGCATCGTCGCTCCGGGGATCGTCCACGTGACCTCGCCCCGGTCGGCAAGGAAGCGGCCCGTCTTGTGCTCGAGGTACGCGACGGCCGCGATGATGTTTGACCCGATGGTGGCGTCGTTATAACTCGACTGCGAGGCGACGGCGTTGAGGTCCAGCCAAGCGCGCACCTCTGGTGCGGTGACGATCGTGGGGACAGAGAGCGGGGCGATGAGGCTCATGCGGCCACCTCGATGGGCACGTAGGCATCGGCGTGGAAGAACGGCTCCACGCGTCCGTGGTGGGCTGGATCATCGGGCACAGCGGCGGCGATCAGGTCACGGAACTGCACGGCCGCTCCGGGCCATGTGAAGTTGGCGGCGACGTGGGCGGGCCCCTTGGCGCCGAGCACCGTGCGCAGCGTGGCATCTACCACGAGCCGTTCCACGGCCTGCCCGAACTTGCGTTCGTCGGCCCACGCCCAGAAGTGGGAGTAGGGGTTGTCAATGCGTGTGAAGAGCGGCACCAGGAGCCCGGCGGGACCGATCACCTCCGGCACCGCCGAGTAGTCCACACCCACCGCCGGGACGCCGCACGCCAGCGCCTCCGCGATCGTCAGGCCGAAGCCCTCCGACGAGTTGGAGACGTAGATGTCGGCGGCGTTGTACAGCGCGTTGAGCAGGCGCCGATCGAGGCCGCCGTAGGTGTCGTGGAAGCCGGTCGAGAAGAGCTGCCGCGAGAGGCGCCCGTACTTGCTCACCTCGTCGGAGAGGTCCCCGCCCTGGTCCCGCGTTCCGCAGTGCCAGAGGAAGTCCACGTTCGGGTGAGCGGCGAGCACCGGCGCCAGCGAGCGGAAGAGCGCGGCGTACATCTTGCGCGGCATGTTCCGGTCGGTTCGCAGGAGCGTGATCCGCGTCGGGTCCATGCCGAAGAGCGCCTTGCAGTCGGCCTTGTCATGCAGCTTGCGCTGGCCGTCCTTCGTCGGCACGTAGATCGGACGGGACGGGTTCACCTTCCAGAAGGCGTCGGGGTTGACGCCGTGGTAGACGACGGGCGGGCGGGCGATTCCGATCTTGGCGATCTGATCCGCGCCGAACCGCGACATGGCGACGGGTCGGATCTTCTGCCAGAGCGCGGCCCACGACGGCGGCAGGCCGTCGCCCTCGATCGGCACGTAGTGGAAGATCGGGAAGCCGTCGGGGATGAAGCCGGGCACGGGACTCATCTTGAGCGACGCCACGTCGCCGAGGATGATCCCCGCCTCAGGCGTCCAGCCGTCATCGAAGAGCGCGCCGGTGAACATGCCCTCCAGCCGCGCCACGGTGCGCGCCACGATCTCGGGGTCGGCGTGGACGCCGAGCCAGCCGTTCGGGTTCTCGAGGATGGCGGTGCGCCCGGCGAACGGCTCTTCCAGATCGCTGTCTGGCTGCTCATTGAGCGACATGAACCGCACGTCCTCGCCGAGCGCCAGCAGCGCCGTGCCGAGGTCCTTGGTCACGGTACCGAAGCCGGTGCCGGCGCTGTCGCCGAGGAACAGGATGCGGCTCATGCCCAACGCTCCGGCCCGTACCAGATCGCCCTGTCGGCGTCCACGAGCGGCTGAAGGTCATCCCATCGCTTGGGTGACGAATAGCTCTCCAGGTGCTCGACGTAGAGCCCCACGGCGCACCCGACCGTGCGGCCGGCCCGACGAACCGACTCCTCGAAGGCGTCATCTCCCGCCCACCAGCGGTAGCGCTCGTCGAACGGGATGCCGAGGTCGGCCGGGATCATGAAGCACCATCCGACCATGCCCAGTCCTGCGGCGCTGTGCCACAGACCCTCCGTGCGTTGCGCTGCAAGGCTCTCGGGGACATGAGCCGCGCCGCCCTGGGGGTAGACGCAGCCGAGGTCCGGATTGGCGTCGAGCACTGCGGCCATGTGCGCCATCGTCCCCGGAGCGACGAGGATGTCGTCGTTCAGGATGGCGACGTGGGACGCCCCGAGCGCCTGCGCTTCCCTGACGCCCTCATTCCACCACTGGTAGATCGCCGGCTCGCGTCCCGTCGTGTCGATCAGGATCGCCTCGACGCCATCAGCCGCTAGAACAGAGAGAAGCGGCCCGAGCGTCGGCGGGCGGTAGAGCGTCGGGATAACGGCGGCGATCATGCGGCACCCTGCGTGATGCGGATGAACTCTGCGAGCTGCGCCGGGAAGGCGTCCACGCTTTCCTGGTGCTTCTCTCGGAACCCGTCCGGTTCCAGCCGGTCGCCGTTCGGCATGAGGACCGGGCAACCGCACAGAAGCGCAATGTCGTTCATGCCGCTCACAGGGTCGAATGACCGTAGGAGCGTCGCATGGTTCAGGGCATCGGCCAGCGCATGGCGATCCTGGCGCATCTCAAGGGTGATCGGGGACGCGCCGGTCGTATCACCATCGCCGGCATAGAACTGGCTCTTGCCGGTATAGAACATCTCCCCCGATCGCGCCTCTCCACGATCGAAGTATATGTCCAGCTCGATCGACTCCAGGTGCAACAGCGGAACGCCCGCGAGGAACTGAGGCGCCCACGTGAACACCATCTCGGACGGGTCGAAGGTGGGATCTCCGCCGGGAAGGAACCCCGGGACATTCAATGCCCACCGCGCTACGTGCGGCGCATTGAACGGGTTGCCGCGCATGACCTCGGGATAAACCGCGATGTAGTCGCCTTCGAGCGGGGGAAGATGGAACGGCGTGTTCCACACCGGGTTCGTCTGGGCGACGCTGACGTATGCCTTCTCGCCAGCCACGTTGAGTTGGTGGCAGAAGTGATGGAGGACTTTCAGGCCGCCCGCAGCGTGGGAGTAGGGGTAGCAGAAGATGAGATAAGGTCGGCGCGTCTCCCATCCGCCGGGCCGTCGCGTCATCATGCGACGGCTCCCGACTTCCCGCGCTCACCGATGCCGACGTAGACCTCGTCAATGCGGGCATCATTCATCCGGGAGTGGATCAGAAACGCGCCGAGCGGCGCCTTGGGCAGAAGCGCGGTACCGCGCGTGTGCGACTCGGGCATCGCCTCGAGCATGACCTGCTCGTGAACCGGTTTGTACCAGACTCCGGCGTTGCGCCGGAACATCCGGCAGTGCCAGTGCTCTTCCCACTCCTCGCCCTGTCGCCCGTCAAAGAAGTTCTTGGTGAAGAACAGGTAGCCGCGCGGCGCCATGTAGCGCGAGCCCTGCCAGTCCACGTCGTCCTGCGGGGCGCTGTCCACGGTGCGGATGAAGTCGAGCATCGCGGCGGTCGGCATCTCGTCGGGATCGAGATGGAGCACCCAATCGCCGTGACAGTGCGGGAGCGCGGCGTTGCGCGCGGTGGCGAAGTCATCGACCCAGCGGAACGGGACCAGCGTCACGTCCCGCCAGGCCGACATCGTGTCGGCCGCCTCCACCGCCGTCCTGTCATCGACCACGATCACGAACTCCGACACGACCGGGCGCAGGTACTCCACGAGGAGCGCCAGCCGGTCGAGCGGCGGGTCTTTGACAAGGAAGGCGGCGGTGACGGTCATCGCTTCTCGGGAGCCTCGGACTGCTTCGGGGTGCCGGTCTCACTCGCGGGATCGACGCCCTTGACGCCCGTCTGGTCCGTCTTCGGCGGGTTCGGGTTGGCCGTGCCGGGAAGATCGCTCGTCGGGAACTTGACGCCCGTCGTGGTCTTCACGGTTCCGGTCGGCTGCTTGTCTGCCATTACGTGCTCCTGTTCTGAGGGAGGCCCGGCGTACCGAGCCTCCCTCAGATGCTCTAGGCGATGATCGCCGTGACGAGCTGCATGGCTCCGACGGCGACCGCGCTTCCTGCGTGGAAGCCAATCTCCTCTTCACCTCTAAATCCAATCAAGTTGTAGTCCCACCGGGTGCCGGCCACGTCGCTGGTATCGATGCGGAACTCCATGCCGCGATAGAGCTTCAACGCGTCCCACTCGCCGCCGATGGCAATCTTCGTGGTGGCGTTGCTGCCCAGGTTGGCATCGTAGTAGATCGGCACGCCCCAGAAGGAGAGCGCGCCGCTCGTGGTGCGGGTGAAGCCAGTCGGCCCGCCGGCGGGATTGACCCAGAAGCCGGCGGTGTCGGTGCCCTGCCCGATCGCGGTCCAGAACGTGGTCGCATCCACGACCCACGCCTGGCACTCACGGGCACGGATGGCGAGCGCCATCTGACCCTTCGTCAGACCTTCGGCGAACGACCCGACCAGCGTGGTGGCGACCGGGCTGAACGTCGTGCTGAACGTCGGCGCAGCCGCGAGGAGCTGCGTGTAGACGCCTGCCGTCGGGTCGCCGGTTCCAACGGAGCCGGTGCCAGCGCCAGCGATGATGTAGTAGTTCTCGCCCAAGATCATGCCGCGCGTGATCTCGTCCATGACATCCTGCTCAGCCGCACCGCTCGAGAACCGGGCGTACTGCTTGCCGATGTCGTAGATGATCGCCAGCGTCCCGAGCACGGCGCTGTAAGTCCCATACGTCTCGTTGACGTTGGTCTTGAGCGTGCCCCAGTCCACGAACGCCGCGCGCTGCGCCGCCGTGGTGCGGTACGGCTGATCGACTCCGCGAACGGAGACGCCGTTGATCACCGTGACGAGCTGCTGGTAGACGGCCTTCTGCGTGTTCGGCTTCAGGACCCGATCGACCAGGTTGTTCGGGAGGACGTATCCACCCGTGGCACCCGTCGTGCCGAGGTTGGCCTTGAACTCGTCGCCCTCGACGGTGCCGACCGCGAGGCCGGCCTTGGAGAGCGCCGGGAGGCCGCCCCACTCGAGGAAGGCGAGCCCGGACTTGCCCCGCGCCACGAGCGCCGGGTCCATGTGCCCGTCATACCCGAGGCCGGTGCGGTCCACGAGGCCGCGCATCAGCGTGCCCGTCTCATAGCCGGAGATGCCGGCCTTGAGGAACGGGTGCGGCTTCATGCCCTTGTCAGCGCGGAGCGCCGGCCCGGACTTCGGAGCGGGCTGTGACCCGCCGATGATCCCGGCCTTGCTGGCGCCGCGATTGTCGCGCATGAGCTTCGTCAGCGACTCGACCTGCGCCGAAAGGTCGGCCTTGCGGGCAGACTTCGCGGCGTCGGCTTCGCGCTGCTCATTGACATCGGTCAGCTTCTGAGCGATCTCCGCCTGAGCGTCGGCAGCGGCAGCCTTGCGGCCCCCGTCGTCGTCACTCGACTCAAAGATCGCATTCGCCTTGCGGATCTCCCCGAGGAGTTCCTGCAAGACGCGATCGTCCTTACTCACTGGTCGGTTCCTCAACTACTGGTAGCACCCGCCGGTTGGACTTGCGGAGGTTGCGCAGCAACTTCTGCACTTCCATGACGACTGCCTCGTTCCTCTTGGATAGCACGCGCCCGGCTTTGCCGACAGGCTCGCCGCGGGAGCGGAAGGATGAGCCGCCGTTCCCGAAGGTCGCCCGCAAGGTGGGCTCGAGGTCGCGTAGTCGGACAAGCGCCGCGCGGTACGCGGCGACTCCGATCTCATCTGGAAGGTCCATCGCGAAGAGCGCCTTCAGCGACGGGATGACAGCGTGGATGTTCTGTGGCGAGGTGGTTACCGTGTCGCGGATGATCGGCCACAACTCGATGTGCCCGTCGTCGGCCTTGCGGACGGCGTTGCGTACCGCCTGCGAGCTGCCGTAGATCGGCACGTTGCGCTTCTCGAGCTCCGCCACGAGCTTCAGGCGATCCTCGCCGGCGCGCGCCCACCAGTCGGCCCACAGTCCGGCCTCTTCGGGTTCCGCGTCCAGCACCTCGCGTCCGAGGATGACGCCCTTCATGACGCCGGTCGGGTCCATGTCGTGGTGCCAGTCCACCAGGCGCTCGCGGGACTTGCGCAGCGCCGGGAAGGGACCGATCCAATCCGTCTCGGCGTCGAAGTACTCGCCGTCCAAGTCGAGTCCAGCCTTGCCGCCCGGCAGCGGACCCGTGAACGGCAGCACCAGCTTGCGCCGTGGGATCTCGCCCTTCAGCCAGCGATCCAGCCGCCCGGCGTCCATCGGCTCGGCCTTGATCTCCACGAGCGACTTGAGGCCCTTGGCCTTCTGCATCGGCTCCGCGTCGTCGCCGGGCTGCCCGATCTCCGCTGCCTCGTCGGTGAGGAAGCGCATGACGATCGCGGCGGCCTGCTGGAGCATCTGCGCGTGCGCGGGCTCGTCCGACTCGAGGTCGATCAGCTCATACAGGTCTTCGAGCACGTCGGCGGCCTGCGCGGAGTGCTGCGCGGCCATGCTGCCCTTCTGGGCAACCTCCACGCCGAACTTCTTGGCGGCGCGCAGGATCGCGGGCATGGCCTTCGGGCCAAACGGCGACTGAGGAGCGCGGGCGAGCGCATTGCGGACGTGCGCCGCGTCGTGGATCGGGAAGTGGCGCAGCGAGCGCGGCTCCGTCTTGCCTCCGACCACCTTGCCGCCGGGCTCGATGTAGGCGAAGGCGCTGTCGGGGAGATCGTTGATCGCGGCAGTGGTGATCTCGGCCATCAGGCGGCCCTCTCTTTCATCTCAGTAGTCCAGTCCCGTCGAGGGCGGCTCGTCGTTGATCGTCGCCTCTGCCTCAGCAGCCCGCGCCGCAAGCCGCGCCGGGAAATCAGGCCATTCCTTCGCCGGGATGACTTTCTGCTCTCCCACTCGCTCTTCCAGACACTCACCGTCGTCCACGACGAACACTGGTTGGACGAGCACCTTGACGAGCCGCAGTCGCTTCATACGAGCGCCACTGTCGCCGTCTTGAGCGTTGCGCCGTTGGCGTACTTGACCCGGACCTTGAGGTTGTTTCCCGACTCATCAAGGTAGAAGTGGATCGTGGAGGCTTCGAGGTTCGCGTCGTTCGGAGCGGAGGCGGGGGCGCCCTGGAAGATGCGCCGTGAGCCGTCGAGAGCAACGGTGAGAGGGGTAACGGACGAGTTGTCGGTGTCGATGAACACGAGGCGGTTGAGCGAGCCGGTGCCGTCGTTCTTGTACTCGAGGTCCACCTTGCCGACGCCATAGCGGACCATCCGCAGGAGTTTCGACTCGGCGGTTTCCGAGATGACAGTGAGCTTGTGGTCGACAACGCTTGCGCGGACGGTCGCTGTTCCGAGCGCCGGAGTGTCTCCAATGATTGCCTTGCCCCACACGTCGAGCGTGGCAACCGGAGAGTACGCACCACCACCGTATGTCGTTCCGATGCCGACGCCAAGACGACAATCAGTTTGACTGCTCCCGATGAGCTTCATGGCGTTCTTGCGATTGGGGAAGTCGTCCCAGTCGAACCACGTCGTGTTACCGAGAGTGTCGAACTCCATGCGGAGATAGGAGTTGTAAACGCCACCAATCCTGCCCGCCTGCACGAAGCGGAGCGGGATGATCTGGCGCGTCTGATCTACTGAGCCATCGGCCATGATCGAGTTGGACGACTCGATGAACGTCGCGCCGGTGTATGGCATCGCGGCGTCCATGTTGGATTGCCCGAAGCCGATAGCGCCCTGCTCGATGCCGGTCTCTTCGAGGAACCGAATGCCTGAGACAGATGCGTCCTTCGTGTTCTTGACGGCGACGACGTTCATCGAGAAGTTGTCGAGCGCACTGGCTGGCGACTCGAACAGTTGGTGCTCTGAAGTAAGCGACGTGGCCTGTACGCGAGCCAGAGGAACGGTGAGAGGCATCGGTCAGCCCACCGTGACGCGCGCCGCGCCGTTGGCCGCTGCCCAGTAGCCACGAATGGCGCACTGGACGAACGCTGCGGGGACTTCGAGGTAGCCGCTGGCGGGCACCTGAACGCTGTAGTTGGTCGTGCTCACGGCGGTCGTGCCATAGCCCACGTAGCAGATAGCCGTGCTCTCGTTGTAGATCGTGGCGCCGAGGCGCGTTGCGCTGGCCGCGAGAATGGCGGTGTCAGCGACGAGCGCAGAGACGGAGGTGCGCGTGGCCGTCGCTGCGCTGCCCGGCGTGACTGGCAAGGCCGTATTGCCCGAGATGAGAATGCCGCCGTCTGCCCCGATCGGGATGTCGCCAGTGGTTGCCATGTTCAGCTCCTTACCACGAGATCACGTAGACGGCGCCGTTGCCGCCGTCCCCGCCGTTGCCGCCGCCGCTCGTGTTGCAGCCGACGCCACCTCCGCCGCCGCCGCCGCCGCAGAGACCGCCCTTGCCGCCGTTCATGCCGGCCGTATTTGCGGTGATCGTGCCACCACCACCACCACCACCCGTACCACCGACGTACATCGTTCCGTCTGCGCCCGGCTGGCCTACTGTGGGGGTCGCGCCGGTATTGCCTGTCGCGCCGCCTCCGCCAGAACCCGAGACACCGTGCGCGCCGCCAGCGGTCCCAGTGACTAGGGTGGGGGTGGAGTTCGCTCCGCATCCAACCCCGCCTCCGCCTCCGCCGAAGGTCGAAGTTCCACCAAGTGACTGTGCCGGAACATTCGTATGACCACCACCAGCCGCCCCGCCGTACTCGGCTGCGGACACGTTGCCGGCGCTAGCAAGGGAGTTGCATCCACAAGTCCCATTCGGGGCCGAACCCGTCCCCGGACCACCACCGTTCGCAGCAGAAGTCGTCCCAGACCCACCCGCATTCTGCGATCCCCCGCCTGCACCACCAGCTCCCGCCAGCGCAGTGATCTGTCCGGGGCATCCTCCGCCTCCGCCGAAAGCCGAGAGGAGCTTCGCGCCGCTGCTGAACGTCGTATTCCCGCCTGCCGTGCCGGTGATGCCAACGGCGCCCGATGCGCCCCCAGCGCCGCCGGTGCCAACTCCCGAGCCCACGGATAGCGACTCGGAGGAGGCGAGATCAGCGCCGTTGTATTGCGCCTCAACGCGGCACCCTCCCCCGCCTCCGCATCCACCCGTCCGCACCGTCGCGGCGCCAGTAGCCAGCGCCCCACCACCGCCGCCGCCCCCACCCGCGCCGTAGGCGATGACGCGGACAGCCTTGACGGTGAACGTCGTCGGCTTGGTCCAGGTGCCAGCGCCGGGCGTGGTGAACGTCTGCACGTCCACGGGGCCGTAGGAGCCCGTCTGCACGATGCCCGACGAGTTGAACACCTGCCAGCCCGCGCCGTCCACGTAGTCCGCCCAGCCGGCAGCGGGGAGCGTCACGACGGGCGTGATCGCGTAGGCCGCCGTGGTGCCGCCCGTGAAGAGCTGGAACGTATGAGACACCGTGTCGCAGTTGACCACGCTCATGCTCTTGATGAACGTCACGACGCCCGTGCTCGTGTAGAGCGTCGCCGCGCTGTTTCCCAACTGGCCGCGATACAGGCATTGGAACGCTTCGGCGCCCGTCGCCACGGTGAGTTGGAGGCCGAACACGGAGAACGTCACCTGCGAGGCAACGTCCGCTGTCCCTGCAAGCGTGTCGGATGCGGCGAGCGTAATCATCGTGGCCTCACATGAAGAAGGGCGTGTGGCGCCCTGGTAGCTTGTGGACGTGGCCCGCGTCGGCGTACTTGCCGGTTGCGCCTGCGACGGCGGCCACGCCGAGGTATTCCACGCCGATGTCGCTCGAGGCTCCGGCAGAAGGCACCGACACGGCAGCCGGCAGCCCGTGGTCGTGGTCCTGCCGAGCGTAGAGCGCCGACGAACCCACGACAGCACTGGCGCCGTAGGCGTCCGGCCCCGTGACCGTGCTCGCAGGAGTTGGCATCGCTGGCGCCGCTGGCAAGCCGTGATCGTGGTCAGATCGCGCGAACTCCGTCCCGGTTCCCACGACAGCCGACGCTCCGAATGAGTCGGGACCCGTAACGGTCGTCGCAGCGGCAGGCACGGCAGGTGCGGCGGGTAGCCCGTGGTCATGGTCGCCGCGCGCATAGGCCGCGCTAACACCGACGACGGCGGGCGCACCGAACGCATCGGGGCCGGTCACCGTAGACGCCGGCGATCCACCACCGCCGGGGATCGTGACGGTGGACGTGCCATCGGCGGCGAGCGCCGTGGTGACGCCGGCGCCGACGAAGTTCATCTTGCCCGTAGTGCCGAGCGCCACGCCCTCGTCAGCGAGTTGGAGCGCGCCGCCCTTCGGCACCCACGTCATGTCCGTGATGCCGTCCCTGCCCGCGACGCCCGGCTTGCCCGGCTTGCCGTCCTTCCCGTCCTTGCCGGGGTCGCCCTTCTCGCCCTGCTCTCCCTTCGGCCCGATGATCGACTCGCCGGGCGCGCCGTTCAGGCCGGGGTCGCCTTTGTCTCCCTTTTCGCCGCGCTCGCCCTGCGGGCCGACCAGCCCCTGCTCGCCCTGCGGTCCGGGGACGCCCCGATCGCCCTTGTCGCCTTTCTCGCCCTTGTCACCGCGTAGCGCGGCGAGCACTTCGGCGGCGTCGGCAATCTTGCCGGCGGCGAGAGCGGAGCGAAGGATCTCGTCGCGGACGGTCATTCGGTGCCCTCGAGGATGCGCACGACGCGGCCCTCGGCGTCATACACGAGCTCGGTGACGGTGCGTGCCTTGCCGTAGTCTTCCGCCGAGCCGATGACGGGCAGGAAGTCGCGCGTGCAGTTGGGATGGCCCAGCTCGTCCGGCGCCTCGTCGATCGGCACGGTCACGTCGGACCACGGCGCGCAGATGTCATCTTGGTCACCGTCGAGCACCTGCACCATCTCGATGCCGTTCTCGCCGTAGGAGCCGAGCGCGGCGGCGTTGTACGCCGTGCCGAGCTCCGTCCGGGCGATCAACTCGCTGCGGTACTCGTCAAAGCCGGACCACGCCTCGATCGTGTCACCCAGCTCGGCCGGCGAGAGCCCTTCCTCGATCCCCTGCGCCACGAGGTTCTGAATGCCGGCGCGCGTCGTGGCGTTGATCCCCGTCACGCGCGCAGCGCCGCGCGTCAGGACCGTCTGCACCGCGCCAGCGGAGTACAGGCCGAGCGATCCTGCCGCTTGGACTGCGGCCACGTCAGCAAGGTCCGTTAGAACCCCCGACACGACGCCCGGCTTCTTGACAGGCCCGGCCTTGCGCCCGGCAAGCACCGTCGCCTGAATGTGCGCGTCCACCTGCTCTGCCACGCCCAACAGCGACGGTCGCAGCGCGGCGGTCATGGCGTCATCCCACTTGGAACCCTGCGGCCACCAGATCGAAGCGTCCTTCGGCTTGTTCTTCAGGGCGTCGAAGTTGGTCCGCACGCGGCTCACGATGTCGCGCTTCTGCTGGTCGAGCACGAGCGACACGGCGCCCCGGAGTTGCGGCGACACGCGGGCGGTCAGGTTGTCTTTCAGCGTGCGCATCGAGCGCTGGTAGCCCGTCAGGTCGGCCTTGCCGGGGCCACTAGGCGGCGTCGGGATCGTGTCGTCCACCTTGATGATGGCCGTCGTCCAGTCGGGGTCGCCCTCCCCAACGTAGGCGGGGATGCGCTTCAGCCCGGCATTCTCGGCGGCCTTCGCGCCGTGCCAGCCATCGATCGGCTCATAGCCGGGCTTACCGATGACCTTCGTGTGGACGAGCACGATCGGCGGGATCGGGGCGCCGACGTTGAGCGCCGCTTCCTTGCCCGCCACGATCGACGGGTTGCGCCCACCGGGACGACGGGCGGCGTTGACCTTCTTCATCGGGAAGGCGGGATCGTATGACCAGTCGCCCTTGCCCACGAGCGCGAGGTCGGCCGGCGCCCACTGCTTGCGGAGCTGCCCTAGGACGGCCTCGGTGACATCGGCGCCCTTCGCCTTGACCGCAGCGCCAGTGACCGGCGTCACGCCCTGCGAGCCCTGCTGTGCGGCGCTAGGCGCCATCTGGACGCTGCCCGATT
>Ga0265326_10000125_pt1 | contig 39534 bp, 40 predicted proteins | sample 41424metaG_FD_192439 | JGI IMG/M metagenome (GOLD analysis project Ga0265326, IMG submission 192439) | Rhizosphere microbial communities from Carex aquatilis grown in University of Washington, Seatle, WA, United States - 4-14-24 metaG | ecosystem: Host-associated > Plants > Roots > Rhizosphere... | reverse complement strand
TTTACCATTAGAAGAGAAAGCTGTGAAATCGGGATTTCAAGTATCGTCTTCAAATGAAAGCAATCAATTATTGAATGCTGATAAAGAATCTTTTTATTGGATGAATGGGCAACCAGATGGAAATCCGCGTATTCACATTACACCATTCTTAGTAGGAAGTAAAGAATTAGATTATAGAACACAAGTATTCACATTAACTACTAATCGCGTGGTATTATTTGATCTAAGCTCTAATGATGTAGAACCTGTTATTAAAGAAGGAGGATTCCTTACACAAAATGCGGATCGTATTGGATTTTTTTACTACTCTTGGTTAGTTTCAAGAATCTTTTATCTGATTAATCAATATATCGTCAATACTTCAGCGGAAATCGAATCAACAGATGAAGCATGGTCTAAATTAGACGAGGGGATACAGACTACATTAAAATCATCTGTTTGGACTGATAAAAGATTTAAAGGTCCTTTAAAGGCAGCTGCTTCATTGCCTATTTTAGAATGTCAATTACAATTAAGTGGTCTGATTACAAATTGTCAAAATTTAGTCCCCTCTTTACTGTATGTTGCTGATAATAGTGATCCAGTGCAAGCAATTCGAGCAGCAATTGATACTATTAAAGCAGAAGGAATTTACATTACACACGTGGGACAAGCACCAGAGTTCGAGGATTCCTATTCTACTGTTAAATCTCAAGTTACATTCCCTGAATATCGAACTGGTACAGGAGCAAAAGTACCTAGCGCAGAAAGAGAATTACCGATTGGAAAGATCAGAGCATTATATCCAGGGAAAGATGGATCAAAATTGGATGTAATGAGAAATTTATTAGCTAGAGGAGACCCCTATTATGGTCGTGATCTTAAGGCTTGGAAGAATATGAATCCATTGGATCAATTTTTATGGGGTCTTTATACGAATTATACCCAAGATTTTCAGCCTGATATCTCTACTGAAGCGATTATGAAACGAGCAGCATATCAATTCGAATCGGTTAACTATAGTTACGAACACAAAGATGATGTTAAGCAACCAGATGACGACGTTATACGTTGGAGAATACGAGAGAAGACAGAAGAACGATACGAGTACTGGAAGACACATGTTCCAGATAAGTGGTTGCCTTTAATCAATGCTACGGCTGATCTTTTACGTGTACCCGGGGGTTATTTTGACATTTTATCAGGTTTGAAAGCTGACTCGTCGATATTGAAGATGACATCACAAGAAAAACAAGAAGCGGCTGCTGAGGAAGCAGGAGTAGACAGAGGATTTAGTCTTCGCACATCGCCATCGGCATCTTCCTCATCTTCCTCGGCTGAATTATTAGAATCTCTGAAACAAGTTTATCTCAGCGATGCACGACCCTTACGTTTTTTTGCTGAAAATGATTTACCAACTGGATTTAAATTAGTAGCATGTAGACCATTTCAAGAATGGGAAGCTGCTGTCTTACTTTATTTTAAGGACAATGGTGAGACTGCCCGCTTGATGTATCGAGATATTCACATGTTATTAAATGAAGATGCTAATACGTTGGTTAGACGCGGTTCATTCGCTATTTGGATGGCAGCAGTATTAATCGCAGTTCAAAATCGGGTTCGAGCTGAAAATGTATTTATTACTGGGTATAACGGAGGCCAATCAACGGAAATTTTTAATATGGATGATCCTCATCAATTAGAATGTCTTGGTTCGGGTAATACTCATGAATGCGATATCTTCCTTACCGCTCGGCCCCAAAAACATTCACTCGAAGATGCGCCTGTGATTGCATGGTTAGGTGAATACGAACCAATGTTTGGAGCAAATGCGATAGAGAAGCGCAGTTCATGGTTGCCTGGTCGGACTGAGTTTATCAAGCGCATTGGTCCGGTAGATCCTCTTCCATCTGATTTTAAGCTATCGGATAGAAGAAGGATCCCACAGAATGATGATATCTGGTTCAATCGGCTCTGCTTCCAGTCTATTCAACGGAAATACTCCGAGAATTATAAAGAGAAATACTATTGGATCAGCGGCAAGGGTCATTGGGGAAACAGCGAGGGCGCGGGTTCGAGGGCCTGGCGTACCGGGGACGGTAATACAGTCCCGAGATTTAATTACACAACACAGCCACTTCAGTATTTGATAGGTATCTGAGGATGAATTAAAGTCACTTCAGTCTAGATCGATCAAGTGTTGTAGTTCATTTGATTCGTTATGGCTATGAGTACTGTCGTGATCAATACACAAATTGTAAACTTGAATGTTAATAGTCCTCCTTCTATTCCAGAGACTAAGCAAGCAGAAGAGAAGAAAGAAATATGGAAATCTATTATAAGAAAGGGCATTCCGCCACAGTACCAAATTTCTACTAAAGGGAGATTGAGAAATCCAATGCTGAGAATCAGAAAATTGCGGCTGAACAAAGGAGATGGATATTATTATGTGACAATCAAACGTTCTCCTTATCCAATCCACGACTTAGTTGGCAGGGCTTTTATACCAAAGCCAGAAAGTGATAAGAAATTAACAATTGATCATATTGACTTAGTTAGAACTAATAACAATGTGGAGAATCTACGTTGGGCCACTGACAGTCAACAAGGTCACCATAGAAAAAAAGTTCAATCTTCCACGAAACAATTCACAAGTAAATATAAAGGAGTCTCTTTCAGGAAGTCCGAGGGTCGATGGATAGCCCAAGTTAAAGTCGACAAAAGAAAAGTATATCAAGAATTGTTTGATAATGAAATGGAGGCAGCGGCAGCATATGATCGTAAAGCAAAAGAATTCTTTGGTGAATTTGCGGAAACAAATGATATTGAGAATTCACAAGAATATCAAGATTTTAAAAAATCTCAGAAATGGAGAAAAAAGGGCTTCAAAAATAGCTCGAGTAGATATTACGGTGTTAAATTTGACGATGGGAAATTTCAAGTGAACATTAATAATCCGAAAGAAAAGAAATGGATATATGGTGGTCGTTTCGATTCTGAGAAGGAGGCAGCGAGAAAAGCGAATGAAGAATTTATTAAGATTTATGGTGCCGATTACAAGAAGTTAAATGTAATCAGTTCAGATGAAGAAGAGGAAGAAGAGTCAAATAAGAGAGTCAAGTACACTGAAGAGGAGAAGTCTAATTCGCAATCAAGTGTCGACACACCACTTTAAGTCAGGATCAAAAAGGCGGGAAATCATGGCTGCCACCTTCTTAGTTCATTGATTTAGGGCATTGTGAATTCGTGTTTTTTTATGTAAGCTCGGCCGGAAATATAGGCCCTATTGTGAATTTTTGTTTGAATTTTGGGCCCGTTGTTGACTTTTGCACTAAGTACGAGGATTGGGGTCCGGCCCGAAAAGTCCAAAATCGAGGTTGATTTGGTCGGTAAAAAAGTAGGGTACTACCCTAAATTATGTAGACACTATTCTCTAGATTCGTGACTGGCCACAGTGCACGTGACTATATGAAACCATATATTTTGAGCCCCTGATGTAAACTTCTATAGATTTACTATAAATATAGTAAAGTATACTCTAAATATATATTTAGGGGAAGGGGAAAAAAAATTTTAGTTAAATTTATTTTTATTTTTTTCTTACATCAGGGGCTCAAATTACAGGATACAGGAAAGGTGCAAGTTACCATAATTCAAGTAAGTTAGTCCTTGTGTAAGTTTCATCAAGTCACATGCACTGTGTCCAGTCACGGATCTAGGGTATATACTCTAGATTTTTTAGGGTAGTACTCTAAACTTTTACCGACCAAATCAACCTCGATTTTGACTTTTCGGGCCGGACCCCAATCCTCGTACTTAGTGCAAAAGTCAACAACGGGCCCAAAATTCAAACAAAAATTCACAATAGGGCCTATCTTTCCGGCCGAGCTTACATAAAAAAACACGAGTTCACAATGCCCTAAAATCAATAAAAACATGGAGTCGCGCGCCTTTTTGTCATTTCTCTCTTTTCCTTTTATTAGAATGTTGATATGATTCTTCTATTGTTAATTGCCCTTTTCCTCCTTCGATAGTTTTTCTGGTAGAATATATTAATTGATAACCATTGATCGCAGTGAAATTTGAACAATCTTTCAATTCTCTCCATATATCATATGGTATCATTTGTTTTGTTCCAACGATTGCAAACCAGAATAATCTATCATTTTTCAGAACGGTGTCAGTTACCAGTGTTTTGTATTGATTTATTAAATCCATCCCATCTTCATCAATCCATTTTATATAATCTAACATCCATTTATTAATTCTATCTTCTTTTGTTTCTCTCATATTTCCATTTATAAAAGGTATAAGTTTATATAAAAGTAGATCACTAGGAGTCTTATTCATTTTCCGTTTGAACTATGATGATTTTTCCTCCTTTTCTTCCTCTTCATTTTTCTTGTTTGCACGAGCTTCAGTGACACATTTCCTCAGACAGTAAACACGCACATAGTTCCTGAGACTATCTCCAGTGAGATATTCATGCGCATTAAAAGACAATATACCAACTTTAACGAATACCAAATAAAAATAAAGATTATCATTGTCTATAGTAATAGTGACACTTTTCATATACTGTTCTGGTCTAGAAGAACGTTGGTTCAAAACATCAACTGGCACTTCTACATATTCTTTAAGATCCCCTAATCTCTTACCTAGATTCTCTTGTATCCATTTGACATACGATTGAGCGCATTCTTCAGCTTCGTTTCTGTATTTCAATTGATTATTACCATTTAAGAAAGGAATTATTTTATATAGGAGTATATCAGCAGAAGTTTGTTGCATTTATAAATGAATTCTTCTAGATCAATTCCACCTAAACGATTTCAAGTAGAAGGAGGTGAATTAATAATTGAAAGTGAATTATATAATAATCGAAAATATTGTGTTGAGCCCGTAAATCAATGGCAAGTGGTGATCCACAGCGATGGCAGTATTTCTGTTGGATGCTGGGTTGAATCAATTTCTGCTTGGCAATTATTTACTACTATTGTGATTTATTATAAATTAAGTATGAATGTGAAGGTATGGCAATATGAGGTGATATATAGAGATGGTAATCCATTAAATAATCAATTTTCAAATATTCAATTGATTAATAGAAAAGAAGATATTGAAAGAAGATTATTATATAGTCAGATCCTCGTGAATTCACGAGGATCTTCTCATCAATCATTAACTATTTTTAAATGGGGATATCAAACACATACAGGTAATTTAGAATCAAGAATTCGTATACAAAAACAATGGAATTCTGAATCAAAACATGAACATGTTAAACGACAATGGAATACAAAGATAATGGTCTATTTAGGATTTAACTACATTTTTACTCATATTCAAAATAAACCAAACAAATGGATAGAAGATGAAGTACCAAAACCTAAAATTTTGGTACTTTCCGTCGCAACAGATGAACAAATAGCAGAAATGAAGGCTAAGATTGAAGAAGAAAAAGAAATGGAAAAGAAATTACCTCTTATGTTTCAATTAGAAGTTTTATTAGCATCAAAGAGCGGACATCGCTAAATTGATATCATCATATACTTTCTTACAGTCAGAACAATGATCTTGTTGTTTTTCATAATAAATAGAAGCATCTTTTAAATAGATAAATGCTATTTCATTCTCTTTCGATTCAATATAATAACGACCTAATAAAACAGCAATAACTGCAATTTGTTGATCTGTACTATGATCAATTGAATATAAATAAGTTTGATGTAGGTACTTTAATTTCAACTCTGGTTTTGTTTCTAAATCGCGTAGTAGCATATAAATTGGAAATAGATCAAATTCTTTTACTGGGTTCCAATTGTAGATGGTTATTATATTTTGTAAACATCCTTTACTTTTTTCACAATCTCCTAATGCATTATAATTCATAGCAAATGCATATAATACTCTAAATATCTCAAGGGGGTTGGTCAGGAGACTGGTCTCCTGACCAGCTTGTAGATTATACCATAGATGAGTCAGAAGCTTGTGATTTTTATCATATTTTTTTAGAGCAAAATAACAATCAGACATATATCCTTGAATTAAACGTTTAATTGATTTGAGATAAGGAATAGGTCCATATTTTTGATTAGAAATAAACCATTCATTTTGTAATGATTGAAATGCTTGTAATGCAGCTTTTGGTTGTTGAAAAGCAGTGAGTAACATAAATGCACAATTAAATTTTAATTGATTAAATAAATAAATAAAATAGAGAGGATTAGAATCAAAATGTTTTTTATTTCTTTCACCTGCTTGTATCGCATTTTCAATATGAGGGAGTAGTACGATTTGATGTTCTTGATCACTCCCACAAAATTGTTTATTTAATTCTTCGTATAAAATAATAAAAAAATAAATACTCTTAATAGGTTTGAATGAAAATTCTTTAATATAAGTAAATTCGCTAATAGAAAAGCATTTCATACTTTGATCTATTTTAATTATATTTCGTGTATTTAACCAATCGAGACATTGATTAATCTCTAATTCTGAAAGAAACCATTTAGAAATCAGCGTTTTCATTAATTCAATTGAAATATTATATTGATATAGACACGACGTATATTGACATATCATAGAAGTCATGTCTAAATTCATGATGAATATGTCTCAAATTCACAATAGTCCAGAATATCACGAATTAGTGAAGAATGGAGAATTGAAAAATGAAAGTAAGGAATTTACCGGTGTGGTGACATTATCGGTCGAAGAGATTGAATGGCTCGTGTTACTTCGACTCACCAAAAAAGCATCTGCTGCCGCGAATCTGGCTAGACAATCCAAAATCACTTCTCATTATCCAATTGCCAGATTTTAATCATGACATCGATGCTGAAAATGTACTGTCGTGGTTTATTTGATGGTAAAATAAAGCAAGTCGAGTTTAATCGAGAGAGTTTAGTTATTGATTTTTACAAATTCATTCAATTTGAATATCCAAGTCTTATTCGTCCTCATCTTTATTTAAGATGGTTTGATATAGATAGTTCTAACGACGATGGTGTCACTCAGTATTTACTAAGTGTTGTATCTAGTGAAAAGATGAAAACAACAACATTAGAGGAAACAGTTTCTTATGTTGGTAGGGATCTTGATTATCAAATAGTAGTCGGTATAGAATTTCAATGCTTATGTAAAGAGCCGATTCGACTTTATATGGATGCAAAAACAACATATGAAGAATTGTCCACTGTTTATTTAAGAATATGGAGTAAACAAAATGGAATTGCAGCAAATGAAGATCGAAAATTACTTCTCTTCACATCAGAAGATCGTAAAACAGAAATTCAAGATAACGAACAGATTAATTTTAAGACGAGCTCTTTCTTAATATTCTGGTTGGCTAATTTGCGTACTTCAGTCGTCTATGTGAAAGTAGAAAGTCCTTCCTTTTCTTCTTCATCACATGGAGGTCCCGTCGTTCCTGCTGTCGTACAGGAGGAAGAAGAAGAGATAGAAGAAATTCCAACGAAGAAGAAGAAACGTAAGAGAAAAGGTGATCTAATAGTAAGAATTAGACAGCTTACTGGTAAAGCGATCCTTCTAGATTGTAATCAAAGTAATACTATTCAAGAACTCAAACAGATGATTAATGCAAAACTCGGTATACCAATTGATCAACAACGTCTGATATATGCAGGGCGTCAGTTAGAAGAGAATAATACAATGGCAGATTATAATCTAGCAAATGATGCTGTTATTCATTTAATCCTTCGTTTGACGGGGTGTTAAGTAGAGACTGACGTCTCTACTTAATCAGGAGTGATCTTGATGTTGCTTTTTGTAAATCTGTTTCTAATTTCATATTTTGATTTTGAATCGTTATAAGATCTCTTACTTTACTAGAAATAATATCAATTCTTCCATTTTTTTTATTTTTTTTACGTACTATTTTATATAATTCATATTCAATTGTTAAAGTGGTTTGATAACGTATTTGTTTAATCACAATTGGATATTGAACATGAAAAACCCAATGAGCATAGATCGTTTGTTTCCACCAATATCTTTGTGGTTTTTGTTTTCCACTAATTCTACATATTCCTCTTTTAGGTAAATGTGGTCTTATAGTTGATTTAAATTGACGTTGCATTTCTGTACATATAATAGTTGAATCGCATTTTCCCCAATAAGAATCAACCAGATCGTGCATTTTTTTCACTTGATGAAATCGTTGTTCTTCATCTACATTTCTACAATGTATACATAAAAAACACCATGATTGATCTCTTCTAATCCATTCAAATTCAAAATCTTCATCTGTTACATCAGGACCATATGATGGTAATTCATCACCATCTTCATCCCATTCATAACGAATTATACGTGGATATTTACGATTCACTAATTGTTTACGATAAATCTCTTCTGCTAAATCTTCATCTTCAGCAATAATACGTTTTTCATTTAAATAATTTTGATTTTGATCTATATCAATTCCTTCATATTCCCAATCATTATCAGCATCTGGTAGAGGTTGATCTGGATCTGGACCTGGTTCTTTTATTTCTTCAATTCTTACTCCGCCTCCTCCTCCTCCTCCATTTTGATATCGTTCTTCTTGATCTTCTTGTTGTTCTGGTTCATCCTTTTCTTCTGGACGTGAAAATCTTTTTCTTTTTCTTGAATGTTCTAATTCTATTAATCTATTTCTGTATTCTTCTAATCGATCACTTAATCCTACTCCACCTCCTCCTCCATCTTGTTCAGATATTTGAAGTTGATAATCCATTCTTTCCTTAGTTCATTATGATGAATTCAGCGTCTCGTACTAGTCGATCCTCACCGACATCTAGTCGTTCAACATTATATTCAAAATCGACAACACGATCACCATCCACATCATCGGTTTTAATTTCACGACAGCAGCAACAAGAAGAAGAAGAAATAGAAGAGAAAAAATCGAGCTATGTTCAAAATCAATTAGAACGATTAGAACTAGTTCAAAGAGCTCAACGAAGAGGTGGTGGGAGTCGTGATGTGATTGTCGACGACCATAATAATAATAATCTTCTTTCTCCTCCTATCTTACAAACAATAACCGATACTTATTTAGTTGAAACTAGACAACACCTCTTTCATTATAATGCGACTGAATGGGAAAGACCGCAAGATTTATCTAATTATATTGACTGTGTGCCTGCAACTGAAGAGCAATCAACTGATTGTATTTATAATCCTAATTTTGATTACATTTTTCCTCGTAGATTACATTATTATAGACAAGATGCAGGACCAACTTATACCGTAGAAATAGAAGGACCTAATAAAATCAAAGTTCTCGCATATAAAGAATATGAATTTCAAGCAGAAGGTCTTCCTCCCAAAATAATCCGTAGACAATATAATAAAGCAACAGATTGGTATCGTACATTAGAAGTAATGAAAGAACCGTGGATTTCTAAATGGCCAAAAGAATTATTATATCCAACAACACGCGTGCATTTTGAACTCCCTTTCCAACTTTTATTACCTGAATTAGATGAAAAAATAAGAGGGAAGTTTGCAGAAAGACCTACATTGCTGCATCTAATTAAAGCGCTTCAAGCAGGTACTGGACGTATTCAAATTCCAATTACAAGAGAAGCATTAGAACGATATATAAATAAATATCGAATTTTGGGTCAAGAACGATTTCAATTTAAATGGTTATTAGTCCACATGATTCAAATTACAAGTCAAATCAGTCAAAACATTCCATTTGATTTAAATATACAACTGCTATCTAATTATAATAATAGTCGTTTTTCTGAAAAAAAATGGATTTCTTATCGTGGTCCATCAATGACACCAGACTCAGAATTACATCAAGCTGAACCAAGAGCTTTTACTCTATTTCAAAATACAAGAATTGAACATTCAGCGAGAATATTTGTATATAGATGTGAACAAGAAATATATGAACACCCAGAGTTTACAAGGCTAGTGACATCAACATTGAGACATTTCAGATTGCTGTTTGTTTTGCCTCATACTCACAGAAAAGTAGAATTTGTATGCGTTGTCGTGTTTTAGATGGATCAATGTAAATGAAGAAGAAACCCGCACTCTCCTCGCACAAGCTCGTCAAACTTCCCTTAATCAATATCATATTCGTGCTCCATTACATGGAGGTGTACTACAGCCTGAAAATTGTGAACAATCTGTAGATGACGTCGTTCGTTATGTCGCATTAGATGAATGGATGAGAATTAAACATTTATCTGCAATGCGCCAAGTGAAAACAGAACCAAAAATCATAGGTGATGGTGCAGCTAAGACATTTGTTGTACACGATACAATCATGGATGAAATTATTAATCAAAAGTTTGAATTATTTGGTAAAGAACGACACTGTATCAATTTAACAGATGATCCAGAACCTATTGTATTAGAAGTTAGACCAGAATTAAAAAATAAAGATGTGAATGATTTAAATGTATTTTTAAATACGTTAGAACAAAATGAGAGGATTGGACCAACGTTAATTCATTTTCGTGTAACTTTTTTAATTCAAGGAGAATTTATTTCATTAGATAAAAAACCAATCAATGAAATCCTTTAATCAGATTTGCAATGAAAGTTTTGGTACTAAAATTGAAAAAGATGAAGAAAAGAAGGAGAAAGCGATGAGCATTGAGTTATTTGTAGATCTAAAATCACGTACAGCACGAATAGATCAATGGTTGAAACAGAATGTGACGCTTATTCCTATCAAGCGTAGCGTTCAGTTTCATTTCTGGTTAGAAGATGTAGCTTATTTAAGAAATCATTTATTACAGTATTTTTTAATACAGAATGTCAATTCTACTTTGACTGAATTCAATTTAAATGATCTTCAATTTATGTTACTTTCTAATTGTTATTTTGCATCCAATATAGATAAATATGATCGAAATCAAGAGATAGATATACAGAGAGTGATTAATGCGAATACGCGTCTGTCCCTCTTTTCGTGTCAACCTGTATTTAATGAAGAAGAAAGCTTATCTCTCCTATATGATGTATCCTATCTCATCACCTGTTATTATAGACAAGGAAAAGAATTGCTGCTAGATCTCATCAAGAAAGAAGAATTAAATCGATTAAATCTCTATAAAGTAGAATTGAAGAAAAAAGAAGTTCTAGATGATATGTTTTATGATAATATGAAACCCTCTTATATTAGTTTATTACAACCTACTCCTCTTGCATTATTAAAAGAAAAAGATGGCTTTACTCTTCGTCTCATTCCCTTTAAACCCAAAAAAAAGAAATATTATGGTGAAGAAGAAGATCTACAAAAAAATTGGACTACACCTGTAGAAACAGGCTACCTATTTGAAGAACATCCAGCATCTTTTATCGATCGTTTTATACCTGTTGCATGTTCTACTTTTGTAGATTATTGGTTTCAAACTTCTTTTATTAAACAATTAGATATTCTACCCTCGTTAAATCACTACTATAAAGCTCTCGGACTACAGTCCGAGAGCTTTGTCCTTTCTGATCTGGAGTACACTCGTTGTGAGATTCGATTTCAAGTATGGTTAAGTGAGATCTTTAAATTTCCAACTACCGATTGGTTACATACTAAATTAGTAAAGACTATATTTGAATCAGAGATGCCATTGGGTTCACGTTATTTAATTAGAAGGGATTTAAAATATAAATATACAAATATTGAAAGTGAGATTTTATATCAAATCATGACTGGAGCAAGTCGTATGGCATTTATTCAAGAACCTTTATTAAAAAAAATACCTTATCAACCTGAAAATAATCAATATTATCAGGTAATATGCCTCACTCTATTTCATTATTCAGTGTGGCAAAATTCAATTGGACAATATGATTTCTTACAGAAACGAGTGATATTCGGTTCACAGCTACTACAAGCATGGTCTGATAAAGAATTTGAAAAGGATTCTTTCTTGCGTATTATTCAACTGACAGGTAAAATCTATATATTGAATAAAGGATATTGTATTTATTGTAAAAATTGGTTAACAGCTATCATTAACTTCTGTCATCTGTTGAAATACGAGTATCAATGGTGGCTGAAACTAAATGAAATACAAATTGATGAGTGGAATGAACGATTATTTGAATGATCTAATCTGGAGGATTATATTCAAGAGTAATTGCAATATCCTCATAATCACATGTAACACATGCAAGCTTTCCTTTACATATAGGACACTCGAGAGTACCATCCTTTTTATGACATTTCACACATGTAGGAGTTAATTCATTGCATTCATTACATAAGATTTCTTCACATTTCTCACATAATAAATCACCCTCGCATCCTTCATTTGGACAACATGGTTCTTTATAACGTCCTGTTCTAATTAACCAATGACCTAATTCTTCATCCTTACAGAAATATTTCATCATTCCACCTTCATCGACGTAAGTAATAAATGCAGTATTCGTATTTAAATTGTGTTTATCATTCCAAGCACAATTCATGATGAAGTCTTTTTCTTCTTTTTGGGTTTAGAAGTGGAAGAAGATGCAGTTTCAGGTTTATCGATGATTCCGCCTAGTTCACGGCGCGAAATTTCTGGATTTTTTTCGAATGATTCTTCTGGGATATCAAAATTATCACTTGTGGACTTGTAATATGCTTCTTGAGTAATGGTACTTTCTTTATATAGAGTGTTCATAATCATCCAATCGGTATATGTAGTAAAATGAATTTCTGTTCTTAATTCATATGGATCAACTGTATGATATATAATTCTTTTTTCCGCTTTTTTATTTTCATCATTAATCATTACAGCATTCACATTTCTTTCTAATTCAGTAGTAGTATCAATAAATAATTGACAACAATTTAATAAGAATTTTCTTAATGTTTGTAAATTTTCATCAAATGTTTTTCTTCCATCATTATTTGTACTTACGGTTGAACCTTTTCCTTTAGCAGGACCACCCACCCCACCACCACTTTTTCCACCTGTCCCACCAAGTGTAAAGTTCTTTTCTATTGAATCTGGTACACCTAATAAACGATTTGTCATTTCTTTTCTCCATGCTGTATATTCAAGGATAAGAGCAGGTGGATTATTTTGATGATGTGAATCACTAGCAAGATCATACCCTGGTGCTAATACATGAGAAGATGCAAGAACATCATTTGTCAATGAAGGGAGAGAAGGAAGAACAATTCTTGGATCATTATCATCGGTAGTGGAACTAGAAAAAAGAAGTTTATTGGGCGTCTCCCAATCAGTTACTTGTCCAGGTAATGATGGTACCATAATTGGATTTTCACCAGGTTTAATTGTATCATGATTAACTTGAATATCTAAATTTTGTTTTAATCCAGTTAATTGTTTATATGGACCAGATAATGAATATTGTTGAGTAACTTGTTCAGCTGCATTTAATTTTTCTGGTATATGTTTAATAAAACGTAAAGGATTTGAAACATATTTAATATATCGATCAAAACTATTAAAATTTTTAATTTCACGATCAAACCATGGATATAAACGTGCTGCTATTGAACAGAATTGAGTTGCATTTAATGGTTTTTCAACTGGATGTTCCAGTGTATAGACGCCATCTAAGATAATTTCATGAACTCCTGGTATATCTGCTGGTGCTCTATATTCATAATGATTTTGACAATAATTATCTCTACGAATAAACGTTCGAATTCTTCTTAAATCAAGTATAACAGGATAATAATCACTCACTAGAGAATCTTCTTCCTCTTCTTCTTCTTCATCCTCGTCCTCTTCATCTTGTTCCTCGTCTCCTTCTTCTTCTCTTAATCTCTTTCTTGAAGGTGGAGCAGATGTTTGTTGTTGTAATTTTTCATGCATACGAGCAGTCTTTCTAGTGCATATAGCTACAAAGCCCAAGCAATCAATATGAACTTTAATATTACGGATAAATGCATCGTAGATCAATTCTAATTCTAATTCATCTTTATTTTTCTTCTTCTCTTTGCCCGTCTTCGGTGTCTTTTCTGGATTATTTCCATTATTATTATCTTTATCAAATGCAGATCCATGATTAAAATACAATTGTCCTCTTAATAAGGTATTTAAAACCAGCTTGTTTGCAGCAACATAATAATGATCAAAATGTCCAAAATTTAAATAACATGTTATCATATTCATAGAGACTTCATCTGGACCACCAAACCAAAAGGGTGCTGAGAATGGACCTTCTAAATTATTTAATGCAGTTGTTCTTCTTCCTTTTCCTCTTTTTTCTGTCGCGTTGAATTGCATTTTACTGCAAGAGTTATATAATCTACTGGAAATCGAATCGTAAGTTCTTCTTCAGTTTTTAATTCATACCGAGTACGACATTCACTACTACATTCAGTATTTTTTTTATAAGGACACCATTTTAAAAGTCTTAATCGATCACAGCCGTAACTATATGGTTTTTTTAATTGTTTCATTTGTGCTTGAATTTCTTTAATTTCTTGTTTTTGAATTTCAGGTGGATAAACGGACTTAATACGTTCAATAAACATATCTTCAATATCTTGAATAGGTACTTGAGCTGCACTAAAATGAAGGATATTTGCAAACATATGTCTATCTGCATGTTTTACTTTATTTTTCTTATTTAATACAGCTTTTATTTTAAGTAGGCAACGAGGTAATATATCACCAATATGATCATACAAAGCATTCTTGATTTGAAGCATAGGTTTTGGTTTGATTTGTTTTGTTAGGACGTAAGTAATAGCATTGAAAATATTCTCAAATCTCTCGTCTCCTCTAGCTTCCTCAGTCTTCAAGTCCTTCGTAAGATGACGTGTTAAAAATCGTTTTAAATAATGCTGTACGACGACGTAAATGTGACCAATAGGAATCAAAGCATTACCCCCTCTTAAATAAATCTTTCTATCTCTCATCAATTGAATAGGTATCAATTCAAAAGGAACTTCAAACCAAGTGCTACATTTCGAGAATAAAGGATAAACTATTTTAAGTGTGCGAATTCGATAATCATCGCAATGAATAGGCGTCATGATAACAGACCCAAATAGATAATTAGCAATAGTTAACAGGCCTATATCAGAAGAATACACGGTATCCAATTTCTTCACAAATGACTCTTTCTCTTTTAATATTAAAAGATCAATCTGATCAGAATTAGGTTTCTTAGAATGAATATACAAGCGAATCATATTAAATCCTATTTGATCATACAAAGGAGAACTTAGCGTATAATCATGTCCCGCTTTTGCTCTATATAATTCTAATCTTTCAAGTATCGCTTGATTCATCTGAGGAAGATTGATGTATTCATTAATTGGTTTAATAAATTGAAATATTGTCTTTGTGGATATTTCTGCAGCAAATTGAGGTAAAGAAAGAAAACACATACTAGGAACATGAATATACGGCTGATTATTACTCCATAATTTGATTAGCTGAAGAAATCCAATATTCCATCTTTTATTGTTACGATAAGGATCAATTTCAACTAAGTAAACCCAAGCTGCATTCGTCGTGGAAAATAACTCGTGGTCCATAGGTAATTGGATGATAGTCTTGTCATTTCTTGGAATTAATTTATTATACCACGTTAATTCATAAATTGGAACATCAGAGGGAATCGACGGAGATGCCATCTTCGTCGATTCTGGATTTGTTTTTGAGTTATGAGGGTGTAGATTCATTAAAAGATCTGAAATGGCCATTAGTAGACCTTACTTATCCTATACAGCGAGTAACCTCTCTCCATTTATTAAATTATTATATAGAGTGCAAAATCACAGATTGTAAATGTTTAAAAACAGTATTGTCTAGACACACTTTATCTTTTAGTTCTACTTCTACTCTTCTAGTCAAGAATTTTCAACATGCATTGGTACGCTCATTTACACCCTATCAAATTAGACTGATGGAAGATCCTACTAAATGTTATCATCTCACTTGGGGTGAAAAATTACTCATCATTTGGTTAACTATATGGAATCCAAGTTATTCATTTACTAGTCCTGAATTATTTGCAATCATCTATCGTTTATCTATTGAAAATGAAAATGGTTACCCATTCCGAATAAAAAGATATGATAAATTGATACCTTTTTTCCACAGTTTAGACGATTTTTTCCAGCCAGTAGTGGAGGTAAGTCTCCTAACTAGTCAGGAGACTTACGTTGATTCTCCTGAAAATAATCACTTCTTATCCTCTATCTATCGAGTGACTCTTTATTTCTCTCTCTTTCAGAAATATCAAATAAAACAATCCACTGGTTTGATCCTCTTATTATGTAAGATTCAACCATTATTTCATTCTAATTTATCAGAATGGGCAAAACAATTAGAATCCTATACTCAGGTAGATCCATTAAAAAATCATCATTTCAATCAATGGATCAATCAAATTGATATTTATATGAGAATTACAGAACAAATAGAATCATGGGAAGCAGACGATCGTCTACTCCATTTCGATTGGTTGCGTTCTAATTTTACAGCTTTACGAGCGTCTTCTTCTCTTGATCATCATTCAGGTGCATGGACCTTTTTTGATAATATAAGTTGGTTATCGAAAACACAAGTAGTCGATCTATTAATTTATCATAAACATTATGTGATACTAAAAGAAGTGTTAGAGAAATCAACTCCATTATCTTCCTATGGTTTAATCAAGGTCTCTTCTACTTGTTATTATAAAATCTTATTTGAAGAAAAGCAGATTTATCAAGGTGTCTACTATCTAACAGACGATCAAATCTTTTTCTTTGGGAATAAAGAACGTATTTATGATTTTCAACGTTATTATTTAATACCTCAAATTCTTCATTATCCTCATCTTAAAGTACGATTTGATAATTCTCATAAATGGCTTTACTATAATCCATATGAAAGGACAGTAGAAGGACGTACAATCTTTTTAAAGAAGCTGTCGCTATTCTTCTTATTTCAACCAAGAAATGAAATAGTGGAATATGAAGAACATGCGAAGATCTGTATTGAATTTGAAAAGTTGTTCAGAGATGATCCTGATTGGCACTGGACTTTATATCTATTACCTTTTATTGATTATTATATTTCACCTGAAATAATTGAATTCTTTGAAAACAAACAACAATTATCTCTATCTCAAATGGTAATGTCAAAGGGTCCTGAAGTAATATATAAACATCAATATAAAGATCAACAGTTAACTCGAGGCGATTTAAAACTATTTTCTCTAATTTCAAAGAATGGGGATGATCTTCATGTTTATGGAAGGAAATGGATATATGGGAAAATATTAAAAGTTTCTCAAATGCCTAACAATAATGATTTAAAATATCTTTTAATGGTTGTGTTTAAGTATATTGTTTTAGATCTCCCTTTTGACTATGAAACAAGTGTTAATTTATTCCCATCGCTCCACAAGTCTGTTTCTATAGAAACAGACTTGTGTGATATTTCTATTGATAGTAAATCATTAAAAGATATTATTTTAACTACCGTGGATCTTCCTAATCATCCTTATGCGTCTATTCAAATGTTATTATTAAGTAAAACTTCTTTATTTGAATATAAAGATGATATTGTTTTACCGCAAAGGGACGGGAAAAAAAGAAAAACTTGCTATGAATTAAACTGTGAGACTACCGACTCCAACTCAGAGGCTTCCGCGACTGATTGATTCATTCTTCATTTCTTCTTTCTTCTCTTAGTTCAAAATGGCTCGAACTAAACAACTGGCGCATCGTGTGGATGTTGAAGGTGATAAACAAGCAAGAATTATGAAACAAATTGCGAGTAAAACTAAAAAGAATGCTCCTAGTGAGATTGGTGTTAAGAAAGCTCATCGTTATAGACCAGGAACTGTGGCTCTTCGTGAGATTCGAAGTCCATATCCTCAGATCAAATAGTAGCATGTTTTATTCTAGTTCTACGTCTAATAATATCGTGCGAGTTGTTTTGTTTTGTAGGATATCAAAAGTCGACTGATTTGTTGTTGAGGAAGTTACCCTTCCAAAGATTGGTTAGGGAAATCGGTAAATAAGATAACTATCACAGAAGATAGATAATATGTATCAGATTTCTTCTTCGTTGAATAACATCTCTGTCTATTTTTCTGTGTTTTGTATTGCCAGCTCAAGACTTCAGGAATGATTTGAGATTTCAATCAACTGCCATAATGGCATTACAAGAAGCAGCGGTCAATCCTCTTTAACGCATTTACTGATGACAGTTAATCTGCATGGAGGAATATTAACCTTCTTCCTTTTGATGCTTTGTTTTGTTGTACAGGAAGCGTATTTAGTAAGTTTATTTGAAGATGCTTATTTGCTGACGCTTCACCGCAAACGTATAACCGTAACACCAAAGGACTTACAACTAGCCAGAAGAATAAGAGGAGAACACAGTTAATTAGATGGAAGGAGTGTTGTCATATCGAGTTGACTGATCGCTGATCGCCACTTTTCATTTTCTCACCGTGTGTCGTTTTCCCCCTCAATGTCGATTTCCAGCTTTGTGCGCGATTTGGAGAATCAAAACGTTAATCTAGTTTCTAGTAATAATAGATTGAAAGAGTGCTTGTTCAAATTTAAACAAGAATGTCTCAGTTTACGTTCTCATCAACAACGAACAAGAGAAGAAGTAATCAAAGATCTGGTTAGTGCTAAAATCGAGATGGATAAAGGATACGCGATACTTCTGGATGAATTTGTAATTAAAGAGAAACAAATGAAATCAGTTAAAACGTTATGGCGAGAAGGTTATACAGCGATTCAAGAATTGAATACAATACTTACATTAGAAAGTATGCCATTTCAGAGTAATACTATTCCGCCGTCTTCCACTGCTACTACTACTCCTCCTCTTACCGAAGAAGAAAAGGAAAGAAAATGTGTTTTAAGTGGACGTCCAGATACAAATGCCAATCATCAATGTCAAGTTATTTATCGATATAAACCTGAATATGAAGAATATTTTAAGAAGAAATGGACAGATACTCCTTCTTATACAGATGGATTTAAACAATATGTATGTAAGTATTGTTATTTAGAAGCACATCAGATTGAATCAACTCATCGAAAAAAACAACCATGTGTTCTATTTGATTTCTTAGATGGGGATAAACATGACGTGTACGGTTCATCAATCACTTACTACTATACTCAAGAAAAAAGAGATTGGTTTTATCGTAATTATAAACAAGATGAAAATTATCCATTACCTGATTATGATCCTGATAAGAAACAGATACTGTGTTCTGACTGTCACGGAACATGGAAATGGGATCCAATCCGCCGTGGTAAGAAAAGAAAATCGGAGTCGATCTAATGTAGTTTCATGAATCTAGAATTTTTGACAAAATGCCAGATCCGATTGAAGAAATAGATGGAATCTATTCAATAGAATTCAGGTATTTTGCTGCAAAACGAATCGCAGATAAAGTTTATGGACGAACTAGAAGAGGATTACAAGGAATTGAACGAGATATAGAACGATTAGGGCAAATTAATAATCATTTAAAAAGAATAGGTCAATTAGAAATACAAAACAAACAAATATACGACTATATGATAGGCCATGAAAATTTCGAACGAGGATTTGATTATAATCAGATTCTACAATTTCTCAATCACATAGAGTAATCCTTTCTTTTATCCACCAGGAAGGAATAAAAGTACACATTCGACGTTGATGATCACTTCCTTGCGAACATTTAATTTTCAATGTTCCAGGCAAGTATCCTAACTTAGCTTCATGCATTTCTTCTTCGATCTCACCAAAATTCGATTCTCCATCAATGTTAACTTTCACTTTTCTACCAATAAACCAAGGAACAGGATCTTTTTGTAATTTGCCTCGATGAGTATCTAATCTGATCCATCGAGGATTTTCTTTCACATCTGGAGGAGCTTTAAATCCCGTGTGAGAAATAAAAATATTACCAATATTAGACTCTGTCACAGTACATGCATACCACTGATTATCAGAATGTTTAATAAAAATCCGATCACCAATTTGATAGTCATGCCATTTCTTCTTTCGTAGGAAAGAGGAATCCGGTTCATAGATCATACAAGGATCTGTAAGACGAGGTTTCGATATACCAATCCATGTTACTCTTATACCAATGTCGACAACCTCAATCACCTTTGCATCATACCATTCCCCAGATAGTTTGTATTGAATATATTCTCCAGATCTAAATTGAGATTCTAGCTCTTCATTCTTCTGTTCTTTCAATACTCGCTTTCTAAATGTATGATCCACGTAGCACTGAGTGAATATATTATACGGATTTGATTCTACCGGACAACTTTCATCCAAAAATCGAACACGTATCGCATTGGAATAAACAGATCTCATTACCTCTGCTTTATACCAGGGATCCCCAATTACGTTCTTAAATTGAACTTCAATCATATCTCCGAGTTGTAATTCTGGATTATATTGATAGATAAAATCGCCATCTTCATTCTTTTCTTCATTTCTAATTTGAATATCTCTTATATCTCCACTGAGAACCTCAAATGTTTCACCTTCTTGTACCACCGTGATGAAAAGATCACCATTAAGCCTATTAACAGAAAATATATTCCCTTTCATCCATTTATTATTATATTTAAATTCGATTTCATCTCCATGTTGATGAGTACATATTTCATATTGAAGAGGGGATATTTTTATCCATTCCACATTAGACACCCAGGGAGGATGATCCCCGTGATCATATCCAACTTGAATTTCATTCATTCGATGATCAAGAATTTTACATGGATACCAAGTCTCATTCTTTTTAATACTAATCAGCTGACCTTTCTTATATTTTTGTTCTACAGAAGAAGAGAATTTGAATCTTTTCGAATCAGGTTCTCGAGTTGCTGAAAGAATTTCAATTTTATGTTCAACTTGTTCTAATCGCCGTAAAACTGCACTAAAATGTTCTTTTGTATTTTCACTTTCGTGATTTGACATATTCTTTTTATAACATTTAAATGAACACCATTTACAATTAATTGTTTTATATCCACAATTCTCAATATGAGACGACATTTCATTTACACGTAAAAAATGAATATCGGGTGATTTCATATCATCAATATAAGGACATACTACTGTATTAATACATTTAGTCATTGGAGGATCTTCATGACTTTTCCAATTGTAATATTGAACCATATCGTGACATTTTTCACATTCCTTCCATCGATACAGACATTCATTTTTCTCGTGTAATTCTAGAGATTCGGGAGAGAATAACTTCTTACAGCCACCGTAATGACACATAACAAGTCTTAATGAACATTTTTGATCTAAATGTGTACATATTGTTTGTTCATCAACACCAATCATAAGACCTTTTTTATCACAACCGTTAGGACATTTTATATCACCACCTTGTATCTTCTTTTGTAATTGTCTTCCAATTTGTAACTGATTTTCTTTAAATGGTGTCCTACATTCAGGACATAATGAATCAGTGAGACTTTTAACACAACTTTGACATAGAACATGAGCACAAGGTAATTCAGTTGGTAGACGATAGACACTTGCACATAAAGGACATAACCAATCGTCGTTTACTTCTTCTATAAATAATTTAGGGTCATAACCAGTTTTTGTCAAAGAGTCCTTAAATTGAGTAGAATCCATCGTGAAATGGATTTTGAAAAGTGGCGATCTCTCTCATTATTCAAAACGCATCCAGTCGTGTTGATTTTTTTTGGCGGCTGTCTTGGTTTTTGTTATCAAATTATTGTCTTTTAAGAATGGAACAACAAATTAGACAATTACTAGAAGAGAAACATGATCCTAAACTAAATATAGAAGATGGAGTCTTTCTATTGTATTCAACTGGACAAATAGTTCATACTAAAGGTGGAGAATTATTATTTGATAGAAGTGAATTTATTCGAGCTCAAAGAATTACTAATGAACCTATTTTGAAAGATTTACGTGATCATTATTTTTTAACTATAGAAGATGCAATAATGATTAGAAATTTAATGTTGAGATTCTTGAATATTAAAGACGTGGCAAGTCGTGATCATGATTCATGTTCTTGTATATTGTTTGGCTTCTATTATTATTGTATTGAAGATTATCATAAAGGAGAGAAATTTCCATATCTAGAGAAATTAGAACAAAAAATGAAAGATAATGATTGTTATCCTCTTAAGAAAGAAGAAGAAAAGATATTGAAAGAACTACAAAAAAGACATCAAAAATATCTTAGTATTTTTAATGATCTGGAGAGAAAAGAGATCGAAAAGCTAGGTCTCCCCTTCACACCCAAATTTCTGGACATTGATTAGCTCTCATTTTTCAAATTCTCATTCTATGATCTTCATTGTCTTAGTTCTTCATCTTCTATTAGTTATTGTATTTCCGATTTCTTTAAGTTTAATTCAACCTGATAGACTACAATGAGTTTGATCACTTTAATGTCATTGAATTACGAACAAGATTCTAATCCTAAGAAGAGAAGAGATGTTACATGTTTTATTGAATATAAACTTGAAGGTGGTATTAAATGTCATACAACAATTACTTATTTAGGTGATCAATGTCCACCACAAGGAGAGAGGGTTGGAAAATGTTTAAATGAATTTAAAGATTTACCTATCGATGAAGCGATTGAAGTAACAGTTATTCGTCATGATAAATTTGGTCCCAATCAAGATATTCCAGTATTAGTAGTTGATTTTCTTGATCAAAGAATCAAACAATTATTTATCGAATATCATCATGCATATGGAGTTGTTTCACCTGGGATGACTTCTTTTATTGATCCTCCGAATTTCCATATTAGTCTTCAATACGATGATTTAAAACCATTTAGAGATCTTGAAATTGGTACTATTTTAACTGCAACTTCAATTGGAATTAAACGTTTAGGCAATTGTGAACCATTTTATATTAAACGCTTATTCATAACAGAAGAAGCAAGATTGAATCAACTTAACGAGTTCCAGACAATTATGGTCTACAAGAATATCAAAGATGAAATTAAATACCTCTCATCAATTCTAAACAAGCTACACTCAACTGAAAATCAAATAAATGAAGCGAGAGAAGATATTAAATGTATAATAAATAGACTTACTCCTATCAGACAGTCTTTGGAAGTTAAAATTGGATTACTCCAATATAAAGAATATAAAGAGAAATGTGTCGATTATTGGGGGTCGAATTTAATTAAACAACCAAATAGGCTCGAGTCATCTAAGAAGTGGATTTTTGAATCTATGTTTAATTATTATAGGGGAGGTTCATTTGACCAAGAGTAGCAGTAGTCTCATTTCTCAAATGTCGTTTCGTTGTACTTTATCTGTTTTGGGTGTTGGTGCTGGTTTAGGTCTAGCTCTAGTTGGTTATACATGGTTTAGAAATAATCAATTTTCAAAATCATCTGGATGGATTGCAATGAAAAGACATACAAAGAAATGTATTTCTATTACTCCAGTAGAAATAATTAACGATTTTCGTGAAGATGGAAGAGACTGTCAAGATCCTTGTATTGGTCCAAAAGAGAAACAACACGAAAACGTACAAGAATATCTATGGCAACAACTCAGAAGAGAAGAAGATATCCAAGAAGGAAAAAGACGAAATGAGATTATTGAGCTTATTCGCAGTTGTGAAACTATGCATGCTGTATTATTGCAGTATAAACCCAAAGAATAATCATTTCTTGCTTGATATCATTCTTTCTCGTTGATAAGGATATTCAAGAAGTCTAAAGAAATCTTCCTCTTGTTCTTCTTCTGATCTATACGTTGGGTTGATGCAGTAATACATCGCTTGTTTGTTCATCATAGTTGCTGCGCATTGAGAAGATGTCAAGTTTGATTTCATACAATAAGATTTGACTAGGCTTTCTACTGTTTGTTCTAATCTTGACCCGTCATCAACAGGTAGTTTATTGACTATTTCTAGATATTCACTTGTCATCTTCTGAGCGAAATGTAGAAAAATACCTCCTCTTGTTTTCTTTAAACAATCCAGAGATGATGAGCTCATCTCTGATTTCGGATTTTGAATGATGCCACTCTTCAAAATGCTGTCGTTCATACTCTCTTACATTCCTGGAACCGAGTCTTATAGAATTCGTTGTGCAAGAATATTATTTGATAGAACATGGGATCAGTTAGTATTAAATCAAGATAGAGGTCTACAGTTTGCGAACGTTGATGAATCTACTTGTTATTGGTCCTTTAGTGCGACTACAGAGAAACATATTTATCGAGAGAAAGATCGATTTAGCAGTAAAGAAGTCGCTGAGTACATGGCTAGAAAGAAATGCATGGAACTAAAAGAGGTATATCCAAAATGTGGTCCATACTGTTTCTATGTAATTTCTTATAGAAAACCAGATTAAAGTGTATCTTCGTGTCCAAATACCTCAATTTTATGCAGAAACACTACTTTATATGTATCGCTATATCCAAATTGTGGTCCATATTTTTTCTCTCTAACTTCCGATCTCTCATAATTCAAGTAGCCTCTTTCTCGATTTGTAATATATTCTAGAATGATTCATTTCCTCCTTTTAGTATGTCTACTGATTGGATACCATATTGAAGCGGACGCTGACCGTATCGCTACTTTAAGAGTTGGAGATGTTTTGATAATACATATGAGCAGCATCCGTGGGATAATGTACGAGCCTGGGGTTGATGTACTTTATATTGAAAGAATGTCTGGACTCTCTACTTTAAGTGTAAATAATGTATCTCCCTATCAAGGCAAAAAGGCGATGGATGATTGGTATCTGTATATGCAAATAAAATCAGAAGAAGAAAACCAAATAACAAGATTAGAAGCAAGAATAGAATCTCTCCGACTGAACTTGATCAAATGTCTCACAGAAAAGACTAACTCGACTTTACCCGAGCTAGTATGATTAAAGTGTATCTTCGTGTCCAAATTGATCCCAATTATGATAACAAACTCTTGAAAAAAATACCTCGATTTTATGTGGAAACACTACTTTATATGTATCGTTAGTGATTTGTTTGCAACAAACTTGACAAAATCTGATTGGTTTTCGTTTGATAATTTTTGTACTTCGATAAATAACAATAGAATTCTTTAATCTTCCAGTTGATGGTAATTGTTCATAGTCATCTTGACATTCTTGTGTCCATTTCATTGCTCGTTCATTCGAATCAAATTTTAATCTTCTAGTCATATAATTATTCTTTTCATCGCAATATTGTACAATAATAACATCATTCATAACAGCAATTGATCTTAAGTCATCCCAATGACAGACACGTCCTACCCCATTTCCAATGAACATCGAGGTCATTTTTCAAAAGTGAAAAATGACTTCTCCCAAGCTCTTTGAACTAAAAGATCTGATTTCGATTCATTCAAATTCTAATGAAGTTGAGATAGTATTTCATTCAGAAGGAAATATTAATGTTCGTAAAATTAAATTCTGTAGTGATCAAGGTGCGACTGATTATGTTTCAAATGTAAATAAAGAATATCAAAAAGCATTATTTGAAAGTAAAATTGAATCAAAAGGATTAGCATTTTCTTCTGGAAATACAGCTAAGAATATAATAACAATTGGAAGATCAGCAGTTTCTATTGGAAATAAGATTACTTCTGATAACGACGCTAAGAATGAGTCGGAGTCTGAATCCGAAGACGAAGAAAATGATGATGATATTACAAATATCGTTACAGGAGACAATCCAAAAGCAATTATTTCAAATAAGTCTACAAAGGGCAGTATCACAAATATGGCAATTAATACATCTTCTGCTTCTTCGGAAGAAATCTTATCAATATTACAATTAACAGAGGCAACAGTTAGAAAAGGAAGATGCAGAAAATGTTATATGGAAATTGATCGGAAGAGTTTCTCTGATATATTCTGCTCGATGTGTTTAATATCAAAAGAAGAAGAACGAAAGAAAAATCTCCCTCTAGATGGAGACGAATTGGCGTTAGATTAATCTCATTTCTCAAATTCAGAATGAACAGTAATTATGAGGTTGGTCAAATCGTTAAAGCTCGTTTGTTTATTGGGGCTCCTTGGAAAAAAGTAGTTGTAAAAAGAGTAGAACGGGATGAAATAGAAGTTGAATATATTGAGATGCCTTCCATACAAATAATCCAAAAAGAATCATTCTGTCGCTTAATCACTCATGATCTAACTAGATATATATCAATTGGATAAAGGATCGGGATTGCGACCGCAGGTGTTGTCGTGAAGTTGCATACATTTTCTACAGACTCGTTCATCTCCAATAGAAAAATTAAGACAATCTTTTACAATACAAACATGTCTCACGCAATAAGAACTGTTGAATTTCGGCCAAGTGCAATCAGAAGGACAATCTTTTACAGGGCAAACATGCCACATGCAATAGGAAGTATTGACTTTCTCTTGTGTGCATCCATGAGGATATTGACATCTGAGGCATGAAGGTAAACACTGAAATAAGTGTAGTTCGTTCAAAGAATCTAACGCACTGCATCGATCACACTTCTCGTGTATCACTGGACAATTCCATACACGAAGACATAAATCTACTTTATGACAGCTATCGCAGACCTTACACATTTTGAATAATGAAATATCAACACACTGAAATCGAGTGGGGTTGGAAAGGATGAAAGATTTCCCGCGCTCTTTTCAACTATTCAATCACAACAGATGGAGGTAAAGGACGAATTTTAGTAGTTTCCGTATCAAATTCTTCTTTATATATAAATACTCCTTGTAGTCCTTTTGTCGTAAATTCTACTTGAATTCCATCTCCATCTTTATCGACTTCTACTACTCGTACTCCAAACCAATGATTATTTCTACCTTTATAAAAGAGTGATTCTCCAACTGAAAATCGTTTATCATAATCGATATCAGTAAAGTTTCTATACATATACCAATGAGAAATATATCCAAATCCAACAAGGGGACCTCCTACTCCAAGACAAAATCCAATAGGATATAAGATAATCATTAAGAGTACATCTTTATATAGATACAAGTAAGATAATATACCAGAGGCAAGAAGAGGAATAATAACACCCGTAAAGAAACCACGACGAAAATTATAGTGTACATTCATTAAAAGAGTAAGAAATCCACCTCCAAATCCAAGACCAGTATAAAGGAGAATCGAGTCGAGCATTTTGAAGAGTGGTGGATCCATTTTTCATTTTCCCACTTGCAAATGAGATAGCTCTATTTGATTGTAAGCGCGATGACAGGCACAGTCAGATAGATCTAGATTAATTTAATAATTCAATATTAAATGTAATTGGAGACAATGAATTCAGTTGAGATTTTGTTAATATCTTAACTAAATTATTGTCTTCGATATTTATCGTATAGAACCAACCTCGTACCATATCTTTAAATTCACATAGTAACATCTTTCTACCAGTATCTAAATAAGATGTTTGTGCGATTCGTTTGGTATTTTGATCGAATTCACGAGAAAAGAAGAATGTATTCGCTAAACCCTCGTAACTATCCCTAGAAATAAATATAGATTTATCGAACATAAATATTCCTTCTGCTGTCACGTTTATTTCAACTATCTCTGGTAAACGAAGGCTGGTCATCTCAGTAGGAATTTGAAAAGTGAGGTCATTTGAGAAATGATTGATGTCGTTATCACTAGACGGTCTAAAAGAATTAAAACAACACACTTAGTTCAATATAGAGAAAGAGGAAGAAGAAGAAGAGTAAGCTGAAAAATGGGGGATGATATTTTATCTTTACGCGATTCGCACAGTTTATTGATCTGTAGGCACGAATTAGATGGGAGAACGATTAATGAAACTCTTTTAATTTGTATTGTTTGTAATGAAGATGTAGATCCTCCAACTGGTAAATGTTTAGTATTTGAAAATACATATGATCACTTGATTGAATTGAGATGGATTCATATCGCGTGTCAAAAGAGATTAGAAAAGACAATAGATGAAACAGATTATCTACGTATAGAAGTAGAGAAAAATGATCAACTATTCACTAATCGTTCTAAATTTATAGAGACATATCATCAATCAAAAGTCAAGATTATTAAGAGTTATTCATATGTCTATCATCTAACTATTCATTGCATACTACAAGATTTGTATGCTGCTCCCACTAGCGGGAGCAGCATACTCTCTGAAAAGGAGTTGACTATTGATAAAGAGATTTATAATTATGATCAAAAGGATAAAGCAACATTTCGTAGTTTTTTTACTTCATGTTATATCGATATACCTGATTATTTAGTATACGATTTAGATTTAAAAAAAGAATTGATTATCTATCCTTATTCAAAAGGATGGTTTCAATCTATGCATTGGTATGAGGTGATACAGAAAACAAATACAACAACAGAAAAAGAACAAATAGCTGGTATTAGACAATCATGTGAAGAAGCATATAAAAAATTAGCTCTCGATAAAGAACATTTAATATTGATCATTTGGATTTATTCAATACCTATTGATACAGCTGGTTTAAATAAATGGAAAATTGTTCTTTCACTCTCCTATACTGAAACTCATATTAAAAATATTATTTATCCATTTTTATGTACTTTCTGTTTAGATGATGGACTTTCTCTTGCTAGTGATTATATGACCATTGGGCGTTATTTACAAGATCGTGGTCAATTTATAGAAGAAGGAAATGTGTTCACTCCACCGCATAAATATTATGTTCAAACAAGTATTGATGTAAAACGTACAAAACATGATGAATTATGGTTACATCCATTAGAGAAATATAAAAGACATTGTTGGAATTTACAAAATGAAATCAATGCCAATTTAATTAAAAGATCAACAGAAGTATATCAATCAGATGGTTGGATTCATGCAAATTCAATTGAAACACAAGATGAAAAGAATAAACTACGTCTTCTAATCAACACTCAATTTTTTCATAAACGTAAATTTTTTCAACAGCAAAATGGTAGAGATTATAAAGATGAAAAATCTTTCTTTTTCCATGTTATGGCAGAAGATGGATCAGCTATCTATGGATTTAAATACAATGGGAACGCTTCCAGCGTTAGATTAAAAGAATATTTACCTGTATTTGTCTCAAGTGATAAAGATCAAATAGCAACCTCTTCTTGGCAAGCAGATTTACGAATTCTCGGGTTTGAAATGGTTAAATTATCAAAATGTGAATTATTAACTCACATGACAGGAAGTAGCCGGACTAGTCCGGCTACTTCCTCCTCTTCTCCAACTCCAATTCCAAATTCTACTAAAAAGCCAACTGTGACCCCAAACTCCGTCCATCAGAATCCACTTGCTCGCCTCCAGAATTCCCTTCCTCAACTACCCCATTTCCCTCAGCATTTGCCAAGTCTTCCAAAGTTAAATTAGAATTAGTTACAAATAATCCATCATGAGAATCTACTTGTTGTTGTTGCTGGTCATCCGAACCTTTATTTTCTTCTGGTACAGCACCAGCTGCAGCAGGATCTTCAGTTTCATCATCAGAAGTTATCTTATTTTTGTTCTTTCTCTGTCTCTTACTTGGCTTAGGTTCAGTAGCAGCCTTTCTACCACGAGTTTTTTGTTGAGGTGGAACAGGAGAATTAGGAGGAGGAGGAAGAGGAGCAGATGGTTGGTGTTGTGCAACAACACCAACAGAATTCTTTAGAGTTAATAAATGATTTGCTACTTCTTCTAATGTCTGAGTATTCTTTATCATCATAGAATTATATCCTTCCATCACTTGAGTATTTTTCACTATAGCCGAATTTAATTCTTTAGAATGTTTAATCAATTCAGTATATTCTTTATTCAATTCATTAATTGATTTCTTTTGAGCAGCATCAAATTCATGTTGACCTTCAATTCTTAAATTTAATAAATCCTTTTCTTTAGTAGCAATATCATGATATACAGCATTAATTTCAGTTTTTGCACGACTTAAATCAGCAAAATAAGCTTGAATAGAAACTGTCGTTGCACCTCCTGCTGCAGCAGGAGGTGCAACGGGATTTGATGGAGGCGCAGGCGCGGCTGCAGCGGCAATAGAGGTAGGAACGGGAGTAGGAGCAGGAGCTCGAATAGGCATCGGAGGTTTAGAAGTACCATTTGAAATGACTTTATTAATTGCATTTGACAGAGGACCAGTTTGTGTTGGTGGAAGTGGAGGTGGAGGTGGAAGAATTGGTTTATTCCCTGATATTTGATTAGAATGTTGAGCTGGTGGAGGATTACTTTTATTTAAACTCGTTAAAGTTAATTTAGAAACAGGAATTGGAGCAAAAGATGGTTTCATGATGAATGGTAATGAACTAAGAAGAAGAAGAAGAAGAAGATGGAGAATGAATTATTTTGAATGGTAATGAACTTGGGGGGAAAAAATTGGCAATGCCACCTTTTAAATAAACTAAATCAAGATTTAGATCTGGATCAAATAAGATTGAATCTGTTTTATTTTTGATCAATTCAAGAAATTCTAAATCAGTTATTTGTTCATCTGTTTCACCTACAATTTCAATATTTTTAACTTCTTCTTGTTTTAATAAAGTGAGGAAATCAGTTTTTAATCTAAATAGACGTTCACCGTACTGTAAAATATGATATTTTTCAATATAAGTTAAAGATTCACATTTTTTTAATTTAATTTGTAATAAATAGGCTTCACTTGAGATTTGTAATTCACGAATAAATTTTTCTTCTATTTTAGTAAATCGATTCATATTATTTAATACCACTTGATGATTTGATAAAAATTGAATAGAGGAGTTTAACATTTTTGCAGCTTCGATTAAATTAATATCAATTAAATATGCTGCTTTTAACCAACAATTTATTCCTCTTAAAATGTAGTAGCAAAATTCTAATGTGGTATACACCTCTTTAATTAATTCATGTCGTTCTATTTCATTTATTAAAAGAGGTTTAAATTTAATTAGTATATAATAACACATACGAATCATCTCATTATTTATTTCTATTTGTAATTTGATTTTTTGAACCTTTTTCTTAGTACAAATCAATTGATATTTATAACAAAGACTTCCATGATATAATTCCTTCAATAAATCAGGTAAACAAGGTCTTACATAATTACAAACGATGGTTGTTAAATAGATATGATAAGAGTTGGTGACTCGATATTTATTTTTAATAAATGGATCTGTACATTTAAAGATCCATTCATCTAGATAAGTGATTTCTATCTGATTTCGATTTTCATATAGATAGTCTACTATTGAAATCCAAATCCAGATCCCAGACTTAGACATTAAAATTCCCTTTTCATATTCCAAAGTCAGTTGAGTGATCAGATCATCATGACCAGCCTGATCTTCTACTAGCACTGTTTTTAATATATCTTCTATTAGTAGTCTAGCCATGTCGATCGTTCTGACAAATGAATTAATAGAACTGAGTATGACACGATCTGCACGTACTTTATTTGAACCTTATCTTAGTACTGGTGTATTACGATATGTACTTATAACAGATGAAGATTATGTTGGATCGCTTACAATGAACAATTTAAATGAGTTATTTAAAGATTTGGTAAGAGTTACTATATTGCAAACAAAATGCAGGAATTTAGATATAGATTATAATATCGATATTACTATTATTCTTAATTCAGAGAAAACCCGCGAGTTTGTTATTCCTGAATTTTATCCAGCTAATTTAAAACATCTTCCAGGTTACACGATTCGTGGACAATTTAATCAGTATTTTTTATCGGCTTCACTTGGAGATACTTTATTTGCTCGAATTGAAGAACGTATTCAAAATGAACTTCTTCCAGATCAAAATTATAAACTTTATGATGATTTATTACGGAAAATATATAATGAACGTATTAAAGATGATTTAAATATACAAAGTGAAATATACAGTCGTTGGACTCCACTTGTTCCACGTACTGCTCCTGAATGGCTTAATACAATCAGATTAAAATATGATAAATTATGGACATTACGGATGTTTGAACAACAAATAATGCAATGGGAACCAGCTGGACTGGAAAAGAAGAAACAATATGATGATTTAGTAGATCAGGTTTCGCGCTATTATATATTAGGAGATCTTAATATTCATACAAAATTAAGAGAAAATATCGATTGGAAATTAGAAAGAGGCGCTACTTTATCTCAAATCATGGACGCACTCAGTGTTAGATATCTAAATTTAACAACATTAAAACGATTTGAGAGTCTACTATTAGAATGGAGACAATTGTTAATACTCGAATCTTATTTTTATATGAATCAATTAAAAGAAGTGAAAAAGGTGACTGAAGTCACTTCTACTTACGGAGGAGCAGATAAAGAAGAATTAAGACGGCAATTAATTGAAACATGTCATAAAAGATATAATCCAGAAGCTCCTCTTATTTTACCTCCTTCTAGCAAAGATGAAGAAGAAAAAGAATCTCACCTATTTATTCGTACTGAATCAGATGCGAAGACAGAAATTATGGGAATGGAGATTGAACACTCTGATTATTATAAGAGTATTCTCTCTACCTTAAATGATGAAGGGAGTGGATACCTTCACTTCAATAAAGGTGAAATTGGTACTACTCTTGCTTATAAACATCTATATAATCCAGATCAATCACTAACTGATCAATTTCCAACAGATGAAGCAGTATATCATTTTGCAGAATTGTGCTATTTACAATATCAAATTAGAACGCTGCGCAAAGTTGGTCTAGAATCTTTGAATACGATTATTAAATCGGCACTAGTCAAATTACACTTTCCGCCTATTTCGAGTGTACGTGAATTAATTAGTGTTTATAGTAAGACACCATCTGCTGATATTAAACGGTATTTATTAATCGAACAGATCTATTCACCTATTTATAATCCACCTCCATTGCCCCCAAGTTTTGTAACAAAAAGAGTTCAAATCCAAAAAGATCTAGCAGCATCTTTTACTCTTGTGAAAGAATTTGATACATTCTTAGAATCAACTAAAAATGATAATGAGCACCATTTAAATTTCATCGCAAATAATAAACAATTACGTTTAGATCCTTATAGTAATGAAACACTTCTATGGTTAAAAGATGCAGTTGAGAATAGGACGACGATTCTTAAATTATTTTATTTAAAAACGAAATATTCTAAAATCTTCTCAGAGATACTCCCTAACACTTATAAACCCATTACTTTATTGGACCGTACAACTGAAGAAAATAAATCTGATTTGAAACGAATACTAGATCTGATTGAGAAAGAAGCGACATCTTCTGTAATTCCACCTCAAGTTCAACGGGCTCCTAATCGTAATGAGATTAATATGGGAATGCAAAGTCCTGAATATTCAGCAGAAGAGATTCCAGTCGTTGATACTATGTCCTCAGAAGAAGGAGAAAGTAGTGGCGATGACAGTGACCGCGATCATCCCACTTCTCCTTCATATCATCCTACTTCTCCTTCTTATCAACCTCCTGGTGGTACCGATGACGACGAAGATGAAAGTATGCCTCCTCTTCGTCGCATTCGGTCTTCTCGTTCTCCTTCTTATCAACCAGTTTCTCCGGGGAATGAACCAGAGATCGATTTTAGTGAACAGATTAATAATGATCAAGGGTCTGAAAAGAAAGAAAGAGAAGAAAAGAAAGAATCCGTTCTTACCGCTGAAGAATTTCAAGAAACTGTTAAATATATTATTTGGATTGGTAATTGGGATAAATTAATAAAAGATGATTCACTGCATATATTTCAACCTTATTATGAAATCATAGGATATCTAGATAAAGTCAAAAAGGCGATAGAAATGGATCGAGTAAATTATGGAAAGATGATTCAAAGGTTAAATAACGATCAATTATTAATCAACAGTAAAATGCAAGATAATCCATTTCCTATTCAAAATTATACATGTAATACATTTTATACAGGAGTATTACAGAAAGAACCTTATCTAACTCTTTTATCTACTTCTCCCATATATAAAGATCGATTAGCAGAAAATGAACCAGATCAAATCTTTCATAGTTTATCCATGGAGGTTAGTAATGAAAAATTAGATTTGCCACAAATTAGATCTTCATTACGATCTCATAATCGAATGAAATATTTGCCTTTATTAAAATTTATATTTATTTCAACGCTATTGCGAATAAACGGGAAAACATCATTATCTAAACTGGGTTTAAATATAAATATACAATTTAAACTAGATGATCCTAATTATAAATACCTGCATTGGTTTTGGTATCATTTAAGATATATCAGTTTATGTATTAAATATGAATATGATTCTGACAATCAGAATCATAGATATGCCGATCTAGGTGAATTTTTAGGAGAATATCCAAATCTTGAGTGGTTAAAGAATGAAGAAGTAATTAACAGTCTAAATCCTTATAAAAAAAGTACCACTGATCTATTTTTACCGTTTAATTATAAGCATTTATATGAAATGTATGTCATTTATTCTTCAATTGAAGAGTTTATGATTGAATCCAGCAAAGAATTTATCGCTGAAAATAGATCAACGTGGACAAGTCTCCTCTTCTTATATAGACGATTATTCAAAGAATCTACTATATTATCTGAGTATGTAGAAGATTTTCAATTTGATTTATTAAAAGTTAGAGAAACAAATGATAATTGGATGCACAATTCTTTATTTTTAAACTTTCATTACCTCGCTTATCTCTTACATAGTAAACCAGAATACATCGCACTTGGTTTTGAAATGAATATTATTGAACCTGATCTATCGCGATCAATTCAATTTAATGAAGAAGCTATTGCTACTCATAATTCAAGAACAAGAGAAAATCAAGTTAGATATCGATTTGCGAGCGAGCATGAATACAATTATGATTCTGACATTCATTTCTATCTCCCTCATGAAAGCAAAGAAGTGTTTCAAAAATATAATATTAATAAAGCACCATCAAGTGATGCTTATGGGATGAGAGAATATTCCATAGATGAATTATTACACTTGGTTGAATCTCTTGGAACTGGATTTCAATTATTCACTGCGGGATCCACATGGATGCCAGAGTTTCAAAAGGAATTTAATAAAGAAAATTATAGAAGATGGGCAGAACGTTCTATTCCATTCTTAGAAACTGGCGGTGCACAACTCCAAATGAAAGCGGTATTTGAACCTTCTTTAAAAGGTTCAAGTGATTATTTTAATGAAGAAAAATTTATCTACGATTTAGTAAAGATAACAGGAATGGAAGATTCCACTTTTTATGAAAATTATAAACGTAAACCTGCATTTCAAACTTGGTTAATGCCTACACAATTGGTTATTATTGAAAGTAATTTCCCCCCGATAACAAGCGAAGAAATACGTTTACTTTATATTCGTTTATTTAAGTTCTTGAAAAAAGCTGGCTATGATTGGAAATTAACAACCGATGAAATTATTATTGTTCACTATACGGAACACAGAAAAGGGCAGATAGTATCATTTAAAAAAACAAATTGGATCAATGAAACGAAAGCGTGGTTAGACAAGCAAGAGCAACAATTGAGTCCAAGAAAAAGAAGAACGAAGAGATCAGAAAAAAAGAGAGACGAAGAAAAGAAAGAAGAAGAAGAAAAGGGTACTAAAAAAACACGAACAGATGTCTATTTATTTGATGAGAAAGACGGTATAGATCAATCTTTAAGTATTAAGTTTGCTATTAAGCCGAAAGGTGAGATTGCTTAGCAATCTCACCTTTCCTTCTTTTTTTCTTCTCGATATAAATGTCCAATCAATTCATGTGTGAATAGTAGGCCAAACGTAAAGAAAAACCAACCTACAGCATGACGATCTATCAATGAATTATCACGTTTAATAGTAGCTATATATAGGCCCATGAGAAAAGACATCAGAAATAAAATAATACAAAGACCATCGAAGATAACTACATATAATGGCATTTCTTTATATCTTCTCTGTGGAAATAAGATTGTCATGTTCAGATCCAAATGTATTAGGAAATTCACTTGGTCTAATTCCGATTGGGAGAGTAGCAAAACTTGCAGCACAAAGATTGAGTAATTCAGGAATTTCTAAATAATTAGCACTCCCAATCAATTTGAATAATGAACTTATTCGTTCTTTCTTCAGATATGGAGTGATAAACGCAAAGTCCCAATCATCTTTTATTATATCTTCTAATTTCTTAGATTTGATTGGATGTCCGATTAATTCAGCTCTATTCTTATTATGATGAGTTAAATAGATCACGATATCTGGAAATAAGTCGGAAGGAACTAAACTAGATGAAAAGTTTAATTCGGTAGCGTCTCGATCACCTTCTAATGCAGTTTGAATGAATTTAGATTGACTTGTTAACATTGATCGAGATAAAATGAAGGAATCGTTGTTATCTATTTTAATAATAACAGTTTCTTCTGGTTCTTCTTTTTGTTTTTTCTCCACTGGTAATTCTACTACTACTGGTTCCGGATCTAAACTAATCAATTGATCAACCTTTTCCTCTTCGAACTTACGTTTAGAAGAAGTCATTTTGAATAATGACCCTCTTTTCTTACAGCATATGAACCTCCACCACCAGCTCGGGGAGACCAACCTTCTGTTCTTTCCAGGTCTTTAGGTCTTCATGAGTCCCAAATAGAGAATCATATGCCTTTGAAGCCGCCTCTGCATTCTCCCCGATCCTATTATGAAAACGAGTAACAAATCCCACTCGAATAAAAGAACCGACAAAGAAATCTTCATGCGAAGGATCAGACACCTCCGAGTTCCATTCGTAATAAGCGGGTTCCATAGCTCCATGATTTCCAACTCTGGGTTCCCATCTCCAATATCTATCTGTTAATCGTTGAGTGACCACTTGTTCTTCTTCCTCTCTTTGTTGTTGTTGTTGTCGTGGTTGTACCTTTTCTTTACTATCACCATCCACTATAACTTGTTCAATTGGAAATTTTTTATTAACAAATTCTTCAATTGTTTTTCTTTCAGAATCTTTTTCTACTCGTCTTTTTTTATTAGAACAGCCTGAATCTGAATCATTTGAACGATTCAGACTCAGTGGTAATTTATCTTTTCTTTTCACTCTACGTAATACGTAGAATAATGTTTGACCTTCTTCTAATCTGTAATGTATTTCATTTGAATTATTTTCTAATGCTTTCCAATCATTATAAAAAATACTCTCACATGCTACATCGAAAGGCTCTGTAAGAGTCTTCACATAACGATTCCCAGAAGTAATAAGATCTTGTTTTGTTTGACCAAGACCTCTAAAATCATTTAAAATAAGATTACATATTTTCATTTTTTCATATTTAATAGCTAAATCGCCTATGTTCATCAATCGATTTTGCATAGAAATAGAAATAATCACCTGTGGATTCTTCATAATACTAACTTGTTTAATCTGATGAGGTCTTCTTATCATCGCATAAGTTTTGAGGCAAGAGTACTCATTCGGCCTGTGATGAACATCGATTTGAAATTCTTGTGTGATTGGAATATTTGTTTTGGGTGCAGAAACATCTCTTGTTTTGGAAGAAGCCCCTTGTCTTTTACCAGTGCCTGCTTCATTAATCCGAGCAGCACCTTCATGAAAAGCGGACTGATTTAATGGAGAACTGTTGAAACCTACGGGACCAGGTGCGATCGAAGGAAAGATTCTATTAGACTGACCCTGAAACCAATCACGTTTGGGGTTAATACCAAAAGGAAGACCTGCACTCATGTTTGAGTTTATTAATCAAAACGTGTCAGCTAACTTCCAACTTCGTATAATTCATTTTTTAAATTTAGAATCTACTCATTTCTTTGTCTTTTATTCGATCTCTCGTCGTCTTCCTCTTGTTCATCATCTGAAATGACATTTAATCTCTTACATTCTTGACCGTTCAACTCAAGTTTTCTCTTGTTGTAAGCCTTGGCTGCTTCTTTCTCTGTATCAAACGATCCAACATAAAACGTTTTCTTATTCATTTTTACACGCGCAAAATATTTCTTGCCGCTTAGAGCGACTCCGTAATATCTACTTTTACGCTTTGAACTGCATGGTTTAGTCCATCCCGTTTCTTCTGTTTTCTGTTTTAATTCGAGATATTCTGGATCATTTTCTATATCATTCAATAGAAGAAATTCTTTATCCTCCTCGGTCGTATTCTCTTGACACCATTTATTATAAGCAGCTGCTGCCATCACCTCACTTTCAAATGTGCCTATATATATAGATTTTCCATTAATTGTAGTACTTGCTGCCCAATTCTTGCGCATTCTTTTTACTCCTTTATATTTACTACTAGAATTGACCAGACATGCTTTGTTCAGAAGATTTTGCCTATGCTTAGACCAACGTAAATTCTCTACTTTGTTATTCCATGGCTTTCTGTCTATATGATCGACTTCTGGAAGATTTTCAGGGTTGGGTATAAATGCCAAAGCGACCAATCGATGAACCTTCTTCCATCTTTTATTAATTTTTACCTGCAGTCGATAAGTCTTGTGGTCGGAGTAAACGTTTTTATGCTGTTTAAGGAGAATTCCGCAACTATCTCTCACATTTCCCCAATTCGAGACGAAATAAGCTGGATGATGTTCAATTGGTTTCCATATTTCCTCTTTTTCTGTCTTCTTCTCTTCTTGTATTTCTTCCACTTCAGAAGGAACAGACAGAGCAAGGGGAGCAGGAGGAGGAGCAGTTAAATAAATAGTAGCAGATGACACAGTGAAATAATTCGTGATAGACATGATTGCAATGAATTAAAAGATGATTGAATTGTGAATGAATTAATTCATGATTTGAAGAATGATATCGAGTGATTTAAATTCTTCTAACATTTGTAGACGAAGATGTTTTGGTAAAGAGAAGTGCGAGGAGGAATAATTTAGGAAAAAATGAAGAGACGCCTGTCTAATGAGAAAACTCCAATAAAAAGGAGGTTTCTGACCTCTAATCAGCGATTGAAAGGTAGGTTCAATCTGAAAGGTGCTGCTCAAATTGAGCAGCACCTGATTAAATGATTGTATCAGGTCTTGATTTAAATCAGATTGAAAACAGAGTGGTACTAATAATCCCTTTAATAGGACATCTTTAAATAGATCAGTATTAAATGGAGTCACTATGTTTCTTGCCTTATAATTTAAGATAGCAGGATTTATATTCGATGGAAAATGAAGAGATCTACATAGATTGAAACTGTTGTTTAATTCAGTTACTCTTCCCACTAATGAGAGTTTTGTAGCATATTTGTTAGTAGTTTCTAAACGAATTTGAGTATAGAATAAGTAGAACAGACTTAGAAACACAGTTGTCCATTCTTCATTATGTACTACATGATATAGAGTGAGTTTTGAACCGTATTTCGTTTCCCATTGTATTCTAGATAAAGTAAAGAAGATGAAGACACCAAGATGAGGGAGTGCAGCATAAAATAAATACATCTCAAACGAGGAGGGATGAGGGCGAATGGTCGCGTCATATGATGCCACCACTCTTCGTGCGATTCTAGGTCTCTCATTTTCCCACGTGTTTTTCAAATCAGCCAAATTATACAGTTTAGTTAAAAAACTAATCATTGTATCATCAATCCATATGGATTCTTCTTCTTCTTCTTGTTGTTCTACTGGTTGTTCTAATCTAGGTGGTAAACTAATCGAGTCGTCAAAAATAGAAGGTGGACCAGGTGGAAAAATAACAGATGAAGATGATGAAAAC
>Ga0265326_10000124_pt1 | contig 39568 bp, 43 predicted proteins | sample 41424metaG_FD_192439 | JGI IMG/M metagenome (GOLD analysis project Ga0265326, IMG submission 192439) | Rhizosphere microbial communities from Carex aquatilis grown in University of Washington, Seatle, WA, United States - 4-14-24 metaG | ecosystem: Host-associated > Plants > Roots > Rhizosphere... | reverse complement strand
CATTCATCCGGTTGTCACTCTTCCCGGCCATGGCCAAGCGCGCCCTGCCAGAAGAGCCCAATGGCGTGGTGGATCTCACGGAGGTTCAACCGCCACCAAAGAAGAAGGTCCGAGTTCACGTTCATGAACAGCGTGTGGCAAAGCGTGAGCAAGCGATCGCGGAGAAACCGTTCGCCGAGGTCGGCGATGGTCTCATTGACGCAATCGTGGATGACGCGTGGGGTGTTGTTGGTCGTTCGTTCTTCTTTGGACTTGCAGACATGCGTGCTATTCTCGCCATCACGGGATACGCCGGCCGAGTCGAAGAGGACGGCCACCTCTTCAACGCCGAGGCTATACGCTATCCGGTTGCTCGGCTCCTGGCCATGGTTAACCGGGCGTTCAACGCGGCGATTAAGAAAGCGGTCCCCGACCTTCCCTCCCTGAATATGCACCCCTCGCCCTCGCCCATCTGGATGGCCTGGTACGTGTGGATGGCGGGCGCGCGCACGATGAAGAAGGGCAACTTTACCACGTACGCAGCAGAGGCCGGCAAGACCTGCTTCAACAACTTGAGCTATCGATCGGCAAACACGCTGCTCAGCCAGGGCAAGGTAGTGCGGCACATGAAGGAGGTCACGCACATGATTCACATCCCGCGGCTCATGCAGGCGGCCGCGATCCATTTCCGTCACGCCACCAACGTTAACCTGTTCTACGACGAGGCCAACCCCGGCTCTTTTGCCACCTTTGGCGAGAACGAGCTCTTTGCGTACTACTGCTTGACGAAGCAAGAAGGACGTGTGCCGGCCGAAAACATGCAGAAGGATGCCTTTGTCGTCAAAATGATCGAGATGGCACAGCGCGTCGACCAACTGCCCCCTCTGATCACGATTCAACCCCGCCACCTTCAGGCGGCCTGTCTCAATGGTCGCATTCCCATTATGGACGCGGTGTGGAAGAAGAAGGACCAGACGCCCGACACGGACGATCGCATCCTGGCTGCATGGCAAAGCCTCTTCAACTCGCCCATTGGTGCCGACTCGGTGGAGGCGCACGCGTGGCTTCATGCACGTGCGCCGATTGGGCCTGGAGTCGGGAATCGGGAGCTCCGCCCAATGAGCACGACTTCCATTGCCTGGTTCTACTCGCTCGAGCCGGGCCCAGCGTGGCCCGAGCTTAAAGTGAGAGATGTCCCGAGTGCGGGCATGTTCTGCGAGATGTTGCGGCAACGCGAGCGCCGCGCGCTGCCCATTGTCTGGTATGCTCTGGGCAGTAGCTACCGCCTCAAGGATGAGGCGAAGACGACTGTCCTTCCGGTCCAGCTCACCCTGCCCGAGATGCAGCTAGTGCTGCGTCTGGCAATCCCAGCGGGCAAAGGGCTCGATTACACCGTCCGGCTATGGCTTTTCGATGGGTTGCCGGCTCTTACGTCGCCCGATGTCGTAAATGCCGTCCTGGCGGCGCTCTACCCGCCCCGCGACATTGAGCTCGAGTTTGGAGAGAAGGACGAGCGCCTGGTCGAGCTGCCGAAGGCCCTGTACAGGAAGGGCCTAACCACGTTCTCGCCGGTGATCAGGACCATCTTCGACGTGATTGGCAACCCCGAGCAGATTCGCGCCGCCTATGGGCGCATGGCAGCGGCGGGGTTGCCGGACGGGCTCGAGAAGCCATACGCTGACGAGTGCGCTGCCTTATTCCTCGAGGCCGCTGCCTATATTCATTCACTCTCTTCTTCACAATAAATGAAACGATCTCGGCCAGCAGGCGAGGAGGAGGAGCGAACGATCAAGTGTGCGCGTGTGGAGGTGGAGCCCATGCAGCTTCTAGACCTCGTGGACGACATGTTCCCGCTCATTGCAGCCGCACTAGGTGAGCGCGTTGCGCCGCTGCTGGCGCGGACACTGATCCATACGTGCAGGCGGCTGCATGCCCTGTTGCAGTCGTGTGCGGCGCGTCTCGGCGAGGACAAGAAGCTCCTCATGAGAGGAATCAGACGCGATTTCTATGACGTCACCCACGCCGATGTGATGCGCATGATCGAGTATGGAGCCTTTGCTGAAGCAGACGACGACCCTCTCACTGGGACACCCGGCTTCACACTCGTGCGCCGAGCAGCTGGCTTCTATGGGAATGTATCCTATGTGATGGACACCGCACCCGCAGGTTTCCCGCTGTCAAGCTCACGCAGGGAAACGGAGAGCGTACCCGCGTTCTTTGCATATGCGATTGCTGGCTGCCAGCCCGGCGTCGTCACCGCCCTGATGAAGCAATTTCCACCCGACGTTGCCTTCCCGCTCTCGAAGGAATCGAAACTGCATGGGGCCTTCCGCGGGCTGTTTGATCCACCGCCCTCGCATATGATCCGAGATGCCGACGGATTGCACCTATTCCTGCGTGTCTTGCCCGTCGAGCATGTCGACCTTCACTATCTCGCCAGCAAGGCACGCCACCACCTGCTGGTCCATCCCATTCTCTGGCCTCGGGTGGTCGAGGAGACGCGCTCGGGGTCCTCGCGTCTGTTTCGAGATGTCATCTTCCCAGAAGAAATGGATGTGCCCATTTCCGACCAGCTACGCCTCTTTGACTACCCCGAGTTGGCCGCGCTCGCAGAACGCGGCTCGTCGGGAGATCACAGTTGGCTGCACCGACTTACCGCTTGCCGGCGCGAGTTGCCCACGTACGAGAACATGGCAAAGGCATACTTCAGGATCCCGCCTCAATGGCGCCGCCGCACACTGTCCAGACATGCCGACATGGCGTCCTTCTGTTATGACGTCATCATGAAACGGTTGTCCGAGCCGTATTGGCCCATTGTTGCCGACTTTCTCGGCGACGACGAGTTCCTCGGCATCACCGCCACGCCCACGGAGGCGGCGCATCTCGTTGGTCTGCGGCTCATGGCACGGAAGATGCCATGCTTCATCGGTCACTTCTTGGCGACGTGTCGGACACACTTTGCACGGCACCTTCTCCCAGTCGACGCGCTTTGCGTCCTCTGGGATGAAATTCCCACTGTCAACAACCCTGTCGACCGACATCGGTACCGCGGCTTCTTCGTGTCGATTGCCATGGAGAACCAGGACAAGCCGGTACTTACCGAGGCCGTTGCATGTGCGCTTCGGCAAGGCGTCGATCGCGGTGATGGCCCTCCGCGGTACCCGGGCGACGAATACGCCGAATGGACATTCTTCACTCGACTCTATGCTGCTGCTGTGAAATGAAACGCACCCGCGGCTTGCTCACTCACTCATTATTATGAAACGCACTCGCGAGCAGGATGCACCGCACGGCACCGGGAAGCGTGCACGCGTCGAGACACAAGCGACGTCGTTGCTTGATCTCGTGGACGATAACTTCTCCGTCATCATACGTGCACTTGGGGATGCCATGTCCCCACTGCTAGCCTACTCCCTCGTGCCAGTGTGTCGGCGTCTGCATGCCCTTCTCCGCCGAGAGGCGCGGCTGCCTGCTCTCCGACTTATGTTCGATCATTGCGAACACGTGGTGCCGCGACACCGTGCCATGGAGTTCATCACACGCGGTGCGTTTGGCGAGGCCAGCGACTATAGCAAACGCGGCGTTGGACCCGGCCCACGGGATATCATGCTGCATGCTGCCGCCTACTTTGGGAATGAGGCAATCGTCCTAGCAGCGCTCGGCATGGAAGCGACGGCACGGGACAAGAAACCCAAGAAGAATACCACGGAAACTCGGAGCGTATTTAAGTACGCAGTGGCCGGGCGACAATATGGCATTGTGACGGCTCTCATGAAGCACTACCAGAAATGGAAGCAGCAGACGTTCCCCATTGTGCCCACTGGCGACGGCAGGCGGCTCAATATGCAGCGAGGCCCATTCAGTGACCACTGGACCAGTTTTCCAAAGTCGGCCTTTGTGCCCGACGAGGAAGCACTGCAACTCATCTTGCGCGTCTACGATATTGGGTTTATCGAACTGGATAATCTCGTTGACGAGCTTCGCTTTGACCTCCTCTCATCGGAAACGCTCTGGCCAGTCGTCGTGAAGAAAGCAGAGGCCGCGATCCGCGAGCACGACATGCGCGTCTTTAGGAGCCTCATTCCAGGAGATCGCGAAAAAGGGAGGCTGGCCAAACGGCTGAGCATGTTCGATTACCCTGAGCTGGCCGTCCTCCTCGAGCCCATCGTCGCCCCTAGCTTGCATTGGCTAGAGTACCTGACAGAGCAAGTGGCAATGGGCGAGCCGCTGCTCGCCGAATCGTACGAGCATTTTGCTCGTGCCTATTATCGGATGCCGGCGACCTGGCGCCGGAACCCGGATCACGGAATCGCCGGCATCTACGTGAACATGCCTGCCAACTGGCGCGACCAATGCTGGCCGCTCATGGCCGATCATCTGGGGGACGAGAGCTACCGCGCGATAACATGCGCCGTCGACGGCTTGCGACTCCTAGTGAGACGCCCGGCAGTGTTGCTGGAGATACTCGCCATGTGCAAGGCGCGCGCATATCGCTCGCCTAGGCTGTCTACCGACGAGTTCCGAGTGCTATGGGAGGCGATTCCGACCAGAAACGATTCCCGAGCAGGCTACTCGGCCTATTTCAAGCTCCTGCTAAAGTCTCGGTGGACGGTGATGCTCGCCCCCGTCGCTGAGGCTCTGAGGTCAATGACGCCCATTCCCGTCCCCACCGACGCACCAGAAACCGTGAGCGACACATGGGATCTCATCCAGCGACTCGTCGCGCTCGCCGCGCCGCAGCAATGACACTGTTATGACTAATGATGACATATTTTCACTGAACGCATTTCATTTGGGAGGTGCCGGTCTTTGCGTGCGCGTTTGTTTCCGCGACCCCCCCCCCTGCCGACGACGGTGACCGACGACGGCGGCCGCCGTCGTCACCCGCCGTTGTCGCCACCCGCCGTCGCCGCCGTCGCCGCCGGCGTCACCGGCATGTCGTCGGCGGTCGCCGGTGCCGCGCCGGAGCTGTCGGGGCAGTGCCGGCTAAACCCACCGGCGAGGCGTCGGCGCCACCGGCAAGACGCCGGCGCACAATCACCGGTGCTCCGTCGAGACACCGACGCGGCATCGCCGGTGGTTCGCCGGGGCGCCGGCATAGCACCGACGCGGCGTCGGCAGCGGCGGCAGCGACGGCAGCGACGGCGGCGGCGGCAGCGACAACGGGCGCCGTCGTCGTCCGCCGTTGCTGCCAGGGGGGGGGGGTGCACACGAAACACGGGCGCAACCAAACCCAAAGACCGGTACCTTCCCAAAATGGCGTGTCTATTTTTAGATCGCAGGAGATTGCGCGAGATCAGAGGGGGGCCACCTCAAGGGGCGGGGGAGAACTGCGCGATCCGGGCATTCCTCACTTTTGGGGTGCACCCTGTTCGGGTCTGGACCCGGTCTCCCCACTTGCTCCAGATGCGTTCCGCCGCGTTTCTTCTCTTGCTCCTTGGCGTGGCCTCGGCCACCAAATACTACTGTGCATCCCAATTCTCTTCAGCCACGTGTTCGCAGGGCAGCCGCATCGCGCGAGACGCGCGCTCATGGGGCGACTGTGACACGGTCAACGTCAAGGACATTATCATTGCCAGCGACACGGCCGTCACGGGCTACTCATGCCCGGGCTTCACCAATAACCAGAGCAACTGCTTGCTCTGCGCGGCCGACAACTCGAGGTGCCCGTCCCTGTGCCAGACAACGGCCACTTTGTGGCAGGGCTCGCTGCCCCAGGCGGTGGTGCCGCGCGACACGTGCACGGCGAATGGGGGGATGACCGGTAGCTACTGGATCTTTAGCTGGCCGACCACGAGCACAAAGGAGTTCGGGCCGTGCCTCTCCGCTGGCGCCGCCCCGCGCGCACTTGCCGTGATCCTCCTACTTGTCGTGGCCTCTCTCTAGTATTAATGAACCGAGTCCGCGTCCTCAGCATCAGTAACAGGCGCCATGGGAAGCAGCCAGGGGCGGTAGCCCGGGGCGTCTGGGGCATTCACGTAGGCGGTGAAGGCATTGGCCGCGGCCCGGTCAATCTCCACGACGGAGAAGTCGAGGACGCTGTCAATGTCCTGCACGTCCAGCTTGCGCATAAGCACGTCCGGATTACGTGGGAAGGCGCACTTCTTGGCCGGCACCATGAAGACGCCTGTTTCGGGACGGGTCACGCCGCCGGATGGCTGGGCGCGCGCCAGATGATACACAAAGTAGCGACAGCCGCGTCGCCTCCGCTGCACGCCATGCGGCTTGTCAACACCACGAGCGTGCACTAAACGCGTGCTTTGGCGCCTGTTCATGCAACGAAGATGAATAACTGGAAGATGGGTGCTCCAGTCGGAAGAGAGCGTCCCCGCATCGTTTGGTGGCTCCTGTGCACGGGCGTGCATAGGACCCACCGAGCAGTGCGGAACCCGCAGTCATGGTGCCCACCGGTGTGTCCGCATCGTTTGGTGGTTCCTGTGTACGCCTTTGCATAGGAGCCACCGGGCGGCGCGGAGACGGTCATTTCATTTCGGCGGCGGATCGGACCGATCACGGAGGAGCCACCGAGCATGGGAGATGATCGCTGGGCGCCAACGTTCGAACCATTGCTGAGGGAGCGGCGCAATGGGCTGAAGATGGCCCAACTCTGGACGGGCATCGAGCACGAAAGGCCGCCCTCCGTGAGCAGTTTCATTCGGCAGCTTGCCCTGCCCGACCCGCCGCTGGACCGCGAGCGTGTCATGGCCATGCTCGAGGACGCGGCGCCGCTCATGCCCGACGCACACCCCTTCACCTACTTTCGTGATCCGGGTCCGCACACGGAGCCGCCCGTCCAGGCCGTGCGCTATCAACGCGTCCAGGCCGCCACCAAGGCGCTCTGGGAGCGCTGGGAGGCCCCGATCATGGCCCTCGAGCCCGAAGCGTTCGACGAGGTGTGCAAGAAGACAATTGGGTGTATGTGCTCGGTGTGGGCGCGCCGGCAACTCGTGTACGAACTGGCCGTTCGCACGTCATCCCTCGAGGAGGCCGAAGCGCGGCTTTCTCAATGTATTACTGTTCAATAAAAGATGACCGTCTCGCCGCGTGCGAGGTGCCAGAGCACGACGCGCTTGTAGGCGTTGGTGTGGAACATGATGCCGTAGGCGGCCGCCGCCTCCGCTGCCACGCCCTTGGTCTTGGGCGCGACGACGCACATGTCCTCCTTGACGTAGATGACCGCGCCCGCGAAGACGGGCAGGTTATCGCGGCCAATGGCGTAGGCATTGTTAATGTCGCGCTCCGTGGCGTAGTTCACGGCCGCGAAATGGTGTGTCGGCTGCGCCATGCCGGCAATGGCCCGCCGCGCCTTGGCGAGCGGCAGTTTGCCCGCATCGACGTTGTGCCAGACGGTCTCGGCGTCGTCGTAGGTGCCCCACGGGAGCACGGTCACGCCGACGCGACCACCGTCGATGAGGAGCCGCTTGACGAAGAGCTCAAAGTGGATATCATCAATGCCCTCGTAGTAGGAGAGGGGGATGTCCGCCTCGCTGGCGTTGCGGCGCAGGCGCTCGACGCGGTCCTTGCAGGCGCGCGGCTCGTCGTCGAGGAGGATGTAGCGCTCGACGACGCCGTCGCGCAAGAAGGGCACGCCCCGCATCCGCGCCAGCGTGCCGCCGAACTCGTCCTCGTAGACGTCCATCTCCTCGCGGGAGATGCCGCCGAGCAGGTGGTTCCACAGGGCGAAGACATAGTCGCCGAGCATGGAGCGGTCCCAGAAGTAGAGCTTCTTGGGCGGCACGCGCCCGTACGTATGGTCGCGCTCGGCGAGCGCCAGCTGGAAGCGGCGCGTCTTGAGCATGCCCCACTGGTAGGCGAAGCCGTACTTGGCCGGGTCCGCGTAGAAGAGGCGCAGGAAGGCTTCGCTGCCCTGCTCCTTGTAGAGCGCACACTCGGCATGGAAGAGGCTCTCGAGCTTGCCGCACAGCGTGCTTTTGCCAACACCAATGTTGCCCTCGAACGCGACGACACGACCCGCCATCCCCTCTCAAAAGAAATGAACGCAGAGGCGCCCGCAGTGCCCGGTGGTGCGTGCGGCTGCTGGCGCGTACGAGCCACCGGCCGATGCGGACTCACACCGGCGCGCGAGGCCCAAAAGGGGCTTCCTCCGCACCGCCGGGTGGTCCGTGTGGGTCGCCGTGCGTAGGAAGCACCGGCCTGTCCACTCGGGTGAAGTGGTTCCGCAACACGCGATCCCAAGCCAGCTGCACAGCCCGTCGACACACGCCGATCCTGATGAAACACGGTGCTCGCACCCGGCTGGGCTCCGCACTGCCCGGTGGCTCGTACGTGTTGTCGTGCGTACGAACCTCCGGTCTATGCGGACACGCTGACATCACATACCCGTACTTGAGTGGGCCCTCCGCACCGGCCGGAGGCTCGTACACGTGAATGTGCGTAGGAACCTCCGGTCGATGCGGACACTGCGAACGTAGGAACCACCGATCGGTGCGGATACAGTGCTTTATTGAGTCTTTTCGTGAGGGGTCCAAGAGAGGAGGGGAATGGTAATGGGAATCGAACGCTTCCCATACTTGGCAGCAAGATAATTGTAGAGGGAGTCGGCCACGCGCAGACTGGACTGCTGCGTGCGGCCGCGGATGTGGTTGTCCTTCTGCTTCTTCCCGTGGGCCAGCTTCTCGACCCATTCCTCAATCGTGTTGGCAACCACGAGCTTGCACCAGATCACCTCGTCCGCGAGCTGCCCGGCACGCCAGAAGCGCGCGATTTGCTGCTCCTCGTCGGCAGTCGTCCAGTGCTCGTCCAATAGGATGCCACCCGAGGCACCCTGGATGTTGAGGCCCGTGCTGCCAATCTTGGCCGAGAGGAGGAGGACACACGGCCCATCGCTAAAGGCGTTGAAGGCCGTCTGCAGTTCCATCCGCTCCTTGGCCTTTACCGTGCCATCGATGCGCATCACAGTCACCTCGGGAAGAGCGCGCTCGAGGGCGAGCTCGGCGAGGAGGAGGCACGCTTGGTAGCTGCTAAAGACGAGGAGCTTGTGGTGCATACCCGTCACGGCCAGGTCCTGAACGCAGGCCACCAAGGCGCGCATCTTGCTGGAGCCAATGCCATCGGACCCGAGGACACGCTCATCGAGGGCCCTGGCATCATCGGCGTGTTGAAGGATCGGCGCGATCACCCGGCGCCGAAGGTCGCCCAGCTTGGTGAGAACAGTCGCGAATTCAAAGTGGCCGTGGCGGCTCTCCACCACGAGCGAGTAGAGTATCTTCTCTTCGGCATTGTACGAGGCGCGCTCGGCCTCTGAAAGCTCCACTGCTTCGCGCACGCGAGTGAGCTGGCCCCGCTGCACGTCCTTGACGTCCTCGGCGCTCAGTGTGAAGATAAGATTCTCCTCGAGGTCTTCGTCCTCGAAGATGTCGCGCACGTCTTCCTCCTTTCGCCAGTGCTTCCGCTCCTTGTAGTAGTCGAAGCCAACGAGCATGCACTGCGCGTAGTAGTCCAGCGAGTAGTTGCGGAAGGGCGTGCCGGTAAGCGCCCATCGCGGGCCCTTGACGCAGAGGGTCATCAGGGCCTTGTAGATGACAGAGCTGATGTTGTTCGCTTTCTGCGACTCGTCGAAGAACGCACCTCCCCAAGCAACGCGATGGAAGATGCCCTGATTGGGCCGGATGCCAATGGTGGCGTTCGCGGGCTCCTTGGCCACGTTCCAGTAGGTCGCCTTGCCAATGGCCGACATTGTTTTCTCGACCTCATAGCATGCGCTGGTCAGCGCCGCTTCGAGTGGCTTGAACGAGAGCGTAATGGCCTGGTAGTTGGTCACCACCATAATGTAGCCCGCAAAGGAGGCGGGCTGCTCCATGCGCTCCTTGAAGCTGGGGTGGAAGAAGAGGATCTTGCGCGCAATCTCGGGACGCACGAACATGTCCACCTGCGTGGCCCACTCGCTCATGATGCTCAGCTCAGTAACCACGAGGAACGGGGCATCGCCGGGCTTGTAATGGTTGAGTACATGCGCAATCGCCGTGAACGTCTTGCCAACGCCCATGCCCGCGTTGAGAATACCGCCCAGTGTACCCCTAAAGGGCGCCGATGATTGCTTCTTGTGCATGAACGCGAGCATTTGGAGTTGGCCTTGACGCAGTTGAGTTCCCGGAATGGCCCATGATGGCGTTGCGTTCACATCCACCGTGCCTGGAAGGGGACAGGGGCAGGGGCAGGTGGGGCGGGGAAGCGGACTCGACGTTTCCATGATCGGGGCGCGTCTGGAAGAAGTGACGTGAAATAGTCAGTGCCCCCAGGGCATAATCAGGAGGGGGGCTTGAAAAAACCATGGTACCCCCTTGAAAACACTAAGGTACCCCCTTCATTCCCGATTTGGACAGGGCCCCGCACTGGCCGGTGGCTCGTACGTGTGCACGGCCACAGGAACCACCGAGCGGTGCGGACACTACGCGAGCGTAGGAACCACCGAGCCATGCGGGAACGCGGACGGATCCTTATTTATTCACCTTTTCTTACACACTGGCTTGTGACTGGGCCAGTGGGCACGCTGACAGGCGGCATCACAGTAGTAGACACTGCGACAGCCCGAGCAGTGTTGGAGCTTGAGGCCCGGCTTGTTGCAGCCAGCACATGTGCGCCATTTCGAGTCCACCTCCCGTGTGTGGGCGGCCGCGAGAGCGTGCGCAGGTTCGGCCTTGTCGCGGTGCTCTGTGCAGCAGTACCATTCGCAGTAGGGCCCGTCGGCGCATGGGACGCGCTCCTCGGGCTTGTCGAGGATGGTGCCGCACAGGCCACACGCGATGCCAAGGCGGAGGGGCGCCGTGAGCCCGTCCGGGTTGCTGGCGTGCGTGACCATAGCCGCGTACTTGTGCAGTCGGTCCGACGCGCGCACCGTGCAGCGCTCTTTGGCGCAGCAGCCACCTGCCCGCATGTGAAGGAGGGTCGGCTTGCCATCATCAATCGTTGACACCTGGCACGGGTTCCACACCATTGAGGTCTCCTCGACGCCAGACGGGTCTGGCCCCAGAAGCCGCTGCACGGGCGTGCCCTGGGCCACGATCATCTTGCCGCACCCGGGCGCGATGCACACCATGTCCTCGCTGGCGGGCAGCTGCAGGAGGCGCTTTCCAAACTCCAGGTCCCAGTTGATGATGCGTTTGGCCGTGTCAAAGTCGGCCGCACGCAGCTGGCCAAAATGCTCCGCGGCAAAGGGCACGGAGATGAGCTCACCGTTCTTGATGGTGACAAGGTCAAGCTGAATGGCAATGGGGCCACCCAGGGGCGGAGCCTGGACCTCGTACGTGAGCCCACCCTGGAACGCTCGCACGACGCGGCCGCGCGGGATGTCCGTGTCTGCCATGAGAAGAAGTGCCCTGGTTGATCATAATCAAAAAAATGAGAAGAGGGGGGGGGGTCGCAATTTGAGGGTACCCCCTTCTTTCCGCGGGGCCTGGTGACTCCTGTGCACGTGCGTGCGTACGAACCACCGGCCTTTGCGGGCGTACCCGCACCGCCACATGGATCGCCATCGGGATGTAAAAGACTGACCTCCGCATGGACTGGTGGCTCATGTGCACTTGCGTGCGTACGAGTCACCAGCCTTGCCGGGCGTGGCCTAAGCGTGGTCCAGGTACGGAAGGCCCCTCCGCACGGCCCGGAGGTTCCTACGAACGTACGTGCATACGGACCACCGGTCTCTGCGGGGAGGAGATTATTTCTTCACAGTACAGTCAAACATCTTGTGGCGGGGCCAATCGGCCACCTGGTGCTCGCGGCAGCAGTAACGCATCTGCTTGCACGCACTACACACCTTGGTGCCGGCATTGTTACACGAGAGGCGGGAGCAAAAGTCGCGGCAGCGCTCGCAGGCACAGCGGAAGTCATAGTTCTCCAAGAGGAAAGTGCGCTTGGTCTCGAGTGGCTCGGCCTGCACGTAGTCAATGGTGAGTGCGTCGCCCTCCTTCACGGGACGCGTAGTGACAACGTGCGTTACACCTGGCTCGGTCGGGGGGCGCACCAGCGTGGCCGAGGGGGTGCATGAATGGTTGGCCCGCGAGAGAAGAGGGAAGAAGCCGTAGCGCGGGTAGGGAACATGGAATCGATGCCCCTGTCCATCCTCCATGGCCATCAGGCCCGTGTCAGCGATGATGACATTCGTGGACATGATGTCGTACAAGCGGCGAATGAGATCGCCCGGCTTCTTGTAGGTCCGAACCAAGTACTCAAGCGCGTTATCGTCGCCTGGCACTTCCCATTTGACCAGGCCGATACCATCTGCGTAGCCACCCTTGCTCACAAGTGCCTCCAATTCCGGCCCGGGAATTGTCTTGAGGCACTCCTCTGTGATGCTCCAGGAATGGCGCGAGTTATAGCGCTCCTTGCCCACGGCCACGGACACGGCCAAGGCCGCGTCCACCACGAGCGGGCGCTCCTTGAACACGACTGCGCCCTGGCCCAATGGGACATTAAATGCGAGTTCTTTGCCTTGAATGGGAGGAGATGCTTCACGAATAACAACGGGGGCTAAGGGCAGGGCCATTGTGGGAGGAGAAGGAATGACCGGGCGGCCCGGCTCTCATGAAATAAGAGAGGGGGGTATCATTAATTTCCATGCCACCCCCTTTATATTTGAGGGCCCCATTCCATTTTTAGCACTCACGGCCATGCTGCAATGGAACTGCGAAACGACTGCAACGCGACTGCTAAACGACTGCTAAGCAACTGCGAAGTAACTGCTAGGCAACTGCTAAGCAAGTGCTAAGCAACTGCGAAGCAACTGCTAAGCAACTGCGAAGCAACTGCTACGCGACTGCGATACGAGTGGTAACACAGTGTCACTCATCGTCGCGTCTCTGACGTCTCGCGTAGCCGCGACGACGCCGTTCGTTGATCCATTCTCGCCCGTCAGCAGTGACAGAGCATGCCGTGCACTTACGTCCTGGCGGCGCGCGCGTCACGTAGCGGCACCCTCGGCGGCGGTCGGTGCACGTGTGCCGAACGCAGAGTCGCACGAGGGAGAAGTCCGGCTTCCTGTACTCGGACAGGGGGCCCTCGCATGGCTTGGCAGCCGCGTGTGTGTGATACTTCTGCCACCAATCGCAGGTACCGTCGGGGGCCGGAGGCGGCGGCGGGTCGTTTTCTTCGTCGAACCCAGGCGCATCGAAGGCTTCAACCGCGTCGAACGCTCCCACTGCAGGGGCCGGAGGGGGTGAAGGAGGACGCGGTGGCGAAGGAGGTGGCGCGCGCTCAAGCTGTTCGCGCAATGCGGCGCACTCCGTCTCGTGCCGAGCGCGCTCCTCTCTGAGTAAGCCGGCGAATCGCCGGAGCTTCTCTCGCTCAGTCTCTCGCAAGGCGCGAAGCTGCGCGTGTTCCGAACGTTCCTCGGCGAGAAGCGTCTCAAGTTCCCTGAATCGACCTTGTTCGGTTTCACGCTCGGCGCGTTCCTCGGCGAGAAGCTGCTCGAGTTCCCGGAATCGCTCTTGGTTGGCTTCGTGCTCTGCGCGTTCTCCGGCGAGAAGCCGCTCAAGTTCCCGGAATCGATCTTGCTCTGCCTCCCGTTCTGCGCGCAGCTGTGCAAGCGACTCGTCGCATCGTGCGCGTTCCTCGGCGAGAAGCCGCTCAAGTTCCCGGAATCGACCTTGGTCGACTTCGTGCTGCACGTGCTCGTCCGCAATGCGCTGCGAGAGAAATTGCAGCTTCTCTCGGTCGCCCGCAAGCTGCTCCTCACGCTTCTCGCATCGAGCGCGAAGCTTGTCGCACCGCGCGTTCGCCTCCTCTGCCTGGTGCAGCGCGTTGGCCAGCTTCTCTTGGAGCGCCTTAATGAATAGGGTCGCACGCTCGCAATCGCTCTCGAGCTCGGAGATGCGCGCAGCTTGGAGGGCGGTGCGGCGCGCCGCCTGACTCAGTGCCTCGTACGCTTGGTGGAAATCTGGCGTCGGCGGCAAAGGCAGTGCAGGCCCCGAGGGAGCGCCGAATATGACCGGGTTGAAGAGACGGGTCGAGGGCGGGCGAGGGGCCGGCTCGGGCGGCCTGCCTACTGCAGGTGGCATCTCCGCCGGGCCATCACGTCGAAAGTGAAATCCAGTCGATTCATCCTCGGCGGCACGCTGGGACATGTGCTCGTGTCCGCTCGCTCAAAGTGGGGCCACCCTCCCTTTCTGGTCTTGCCATCGCTTGCCATGCTTGATGGGTGGATGTCCTTGTACAGGAGCCACCGGGCGGCGCGGGAGACGTTGCGGCGGCAAGGGGGTGAGTTGGGCAAATTGACGCGCGTGGGCCCAGGCGCCACCACTTCTCCTCCTCCTAGGACATGGCGGCTCGCTCGGCGGCAAAGTCGTTCCAGAGTGCGCGTGAGCTGGGCCGCACATTGCGCGAGAAGGTGGCGTGCGCGCACTGCGGCGGGGAGTTCAAGGATCTTCAACGCCATATCCGCGAGAAACACGGTCGCGGCGCTGCTGGCGACAGCGCCAGCAGCGAGGATGTGCAGCTGCACGAGAGCGACAGCGAAGCGCAGGACGAAGCGACACGCGCCGGTGCGTGGGAGGATGGCGCCGAGCATGGCACACAACCCCGCCAGCCGCCGGTGCTCCTCTTCCCGGGCGGCCGCAGCGACACGGAAGTGCTGGAAATGGCTGAACGCGCGCGTCGCCTCATTGATCGCGACATAGAGCTCATGAGCCAATGGGCCATCCTTGCACGCGAGGAGGCTGCGCTCTCTTCGGAGCTCACCGCCCTCGAGCAACGCCTCGCAGCGACACGCGCCCAGCGCAAGGCCATTGAAGACGATGGTGGTCTTGCCAATCGCGTCCAGCTCCTCGACTCGCTCGTGGGTGCAGTAAGCCAAGTGTGAAATCAGATGACCTCATGCGAGGCGCACGTGCGGGTGTCTGACCATGGCGGCGCCGACGCGCATGCCGCCTTCGATCCAGTCGCATGTGATATTAGACCTCGAATCAGAGAGCCCAAGAGGGTGGCCGAGTCCGCCGAGCTCGCTGGTCCGTGCGGCCCATCAAGCGCGTCTATTTGCCGCATCCCCAGGGTCAGTGCTGAGAAAACAAACAATTAAGCAAGATGACCGGCGAGTGTGGGGCAACACGAAGCGTGGCGTCCAGCAGTGAGTGCGTACCCCCACCCATCCCCCTGAGCCCATACGGTTCCGCGCGCTTCGGTGGCTCGTCCGCACATGTAAGCGCAGGAGCCACCAGCCCACGCGGTGATGCTTGCGCGTGGGGTCGTTTTGAGTGGTGTGCTTCCCCGCATCGGTTGGTGGTTCCTGCGCTCGGGAAAGACCGACTTCCCGCGCTAGCCGTTGCCTGAGAGAGCACTCCTCTTTCTGGCCCTCGGCCTTCTCATGACTGATTCGTACGAGTACGCAGAGGGCGAGAAGGCACGCGCCGAGGCCATGGGTCTCTTGTGCATCGCATGTAAGGAGCCGTTAGTCGTGCCGCTCATCCATGGCCCCTGCGGCCTCATGTGCTGCCGCCGCTGCCTGGGCCCGTCCTGTCCCCAATGCTCGTCGCCGGGCGAGTGGACTTTCTTGGCTGCGCGCGTCTTCAATGAGCTGCTGGACGGCCTCAAGGTGCACTGCCCCTCCTGCCCCGCAACGGTGCGTCGCGTCGCCTTCAAGGATCACGTGCAAACGTGCCCCGTGCGTGCGTCTCCTCCTACCCCCTTCTCCTCTCCCCGTGTGGCAGCATGTGCGCGCGGGTGCGGACAGGACGTGGCCCCGGCGCAGCGCCTGGCGCACGAGGCCGAGTGCGGCGCTGTGGAGGTGCCATGTGGCGCGTTTGGGTGCAACGCGCATGTCACGCGCCGATTGAGGGCGGAGCATCGCGGCAACTGTCAGTTCGTGGTGGTCGGGCCGGCCTTTGATCTGCTGCAGGCCGAGACACGGGAGTGCCGTCTCGAGGTGCAGGTCCTGCACGCACTGCTTCAAGAGCAGCGGGAGAAGCACGAGGCGATGGAGCGGCGACTGGAAGCTCAGGAGGAGCAACTGATGCGACTGGAGAATCACGAAGAGCAACTAAAGGCCCTCCATGAGGCGACACGCCGCCGCAGGACGATGCCCGACCCCGCCGCCCTCTCCTCCAAGGACGTGCTACGCGAACGGCACTCACAACAGCCGGGAAAGCAGTGACTGGTGAGACAGAGGAAGGGACGGGGCAAGGGCTGCGCGTCATTCGATTCGAGGACACTAATGTCTGTAAACATGTCGTATCAGAGACCTCTTACGTATTCATGTTATTCTGTTGGCATGGCAACGTTAATGTCATGAGATTCGTGCTCGCTCCGACTCGGGCCGACTCGGCCCGACTCGGCCCGAGACCGAATCGACGGAGCTGGCCGGCCGCGGCTGCACCTCAATTCTCTTCTTCACCCTGATGGCAGTACGCACGTCACTCAAGTCGTTCCATAGCGCGCGCGAGCAGGGTCTTACCTTGAGCGAGAAGGCCCCCTGCCCCAAATGCGGCGGACTTTTCAAAGACCTGCAGCGTCACATGCGCGAGAAGCACCGCGGCGCCGAGTGCAGCAGCGAGAGCAGTGACTTCGACGTCCAGTTCGAGACGGAGACAACCTCCAGCCCGCCCGTGCTGCTCTTCCCCGGCGGCCACAGCGAGGTCGACGTCATGGACCTGGCAGAACGCGCGCAGCGTCTCATCGCGCACGACGTGGCACTCCTCGGCCAATGGGCTGGCCTGTCGCGCGAGGAGGCCGCTATCTCGGCGCAACTCACCACCCTCGAGCAACGTCACGCGTCCATTCGCCAGGAGCGGCAAGCCATTGAGGACGAGAGTGGGCTGGCCGCCCGCATCCAGATCCTCGGCACCCTATTCGCCGGGACGCAGTGAGACTTGTTATGACAACTATTACCAAACCGCCTCGCCCACCACTGTATCCGGTCATGATGCCTTCATGCTAATGAGATCGTTTTGGAAAATGTTCTCGTCTTGCTCAATGAGTTGTCGTGGCCTGGCGAGCTGCTTCGTGCCTGTCCTCCATTCCGTCCATGAGTTGCGACTGCGCCTGGTGTGAAAAGAAGTCTTGGGAAGAGTTCTTCCGCAATGTGTTTGTCACAGACGGCAACGCATTCCTCCGGGCTCTGAAGTGCATGGAGCAGCACGCTTTCTCGTTGGGCCACGAGCTCGACGCCCGCTTTGCGAACAAAATTGCGCTTGAGCAAATAGAGGAGGACTGTGAGGACTGTGTCTACTTCCTGCGGACCGAGTTCCACCCGGTCCACGGCCCTGTGTACAAGGTCGGGAGGACGGAGCCGAGCAAAGGCAAGAAACAAAAGAAATCATCGTTGTGGCAACGGTACGGCCGATTTATGTTTGTATTGAACCTCGGCAGGTATGCAACCTATCTGTTTGCCCCTGATTGGAAGACTCTTGTCGTGACCGACGACGCCGCGGATCTTGAGCAACGAATCCTTCGTCTCCTTCATCGCGCCACATGGGTGATCTTTCCTGAAGAAGGAGGGAGAGAGAAATTTACGTTTAACGAGCGGGTCCGGGAAGACGAGCCGAACGAGGATACACTAGACGACCACCAAGATTTCTTTGACGTGCTCTGTCGCATGGCGCTGGGTCACTTTGGACCCATCCCGCAAGCGCTTCATCCTTGGTCGAACCCAATGGACCAACTCCCTCCTATTCTAATTTCGCCTGCGGCATATCCTGCCCCCTACCAGGTCGCCGGCAAGTTTTGAAGTAAACGTCGAATGTGTATTGTGTTCTTTCCAAGTTCTTGGGCCCCTCAAAGAGGCAGACGTCAGTCAGTCAAATCAATAAAACCCGCCATTGGCGCGAATGAATCCATAGACACGCCGCACGAGATTGAGATGGTTGAGGGACACTTCCTGCCGTGGCAGACCCGTGGGCCACTCGTAGGGCATGGCAATGGCCTCGGCCGTGTGCCGCTCCTCGCCAAGACGGAGCTGTAGGGACCGGTCGACCAGGCGCGTGTCGCCTGGCTGGCCCGGCACGGGCTCCTGGCCATAGAGCTGGACAGGTCCCATCGAGTCACGGATAGCGGCGCGCGCGTGGGCCGTGTTGTGGGCAAAGACGTGGGCATCGGCCAGCATCTGCGTGATGTGGCGTGCCGATGCCGTCTCGAGCACGCGCAGTGCGAGCGGCGAGATGTCGTGCCTCATGACGCGGATCGTCAGATACGTGAGCACCTCGTCCGCCTCGCGTCCTACGTGGATGTCCGCCGTCCCCTCCTGCAGCTCATGGCCACCCGCAGGCTGGCCGAGGAAGGGCATGTCGGGCATGGAGTGCAGGCCGCGGAAGACGTCCACGACGCGCCGGATGCCGGGCCAGTTTGCCGTGCGGCCCTCCTCGCCAGCGCCAGCGGCCCTGGCCTCGGCCTCGGCCTCGTCGAGCCGCCGATCCGTGGCCGTGCCAATCACAATGAGGTAGGCGTAGAAGTCGTAAATGTCGACCTCTGGGTGGAGCAGGATGAGGTGCTCGTCAAAGGAGTTCTTCGGATGGGCGCGCTGAATCGCGGCGAAGCGATCGGGGTGGTCGTGTATGACGCGGAGGCCCGCGACGGGCAGCAGCCGGGTGAAGAGATCCTCGAGCCATTGCTCGGCCGCAGCGCAGAGGGCGTCAATGGCCGCAGCCGAAAAGTGACGAACCTCATGCTTCTCCCAGAAGACAGGCGGCACGCCATCCTCCTCCTCCGAAGGCAGGTCCACGTCGCTGCCAAAGGGCTCAAGGAAGGCGCGCACAATGCTGCGCATGATATAGGGCGTGATGGGGTGCTCGCGCTCTGGGAGGGCGATGCGATGCCGGCGGACCGCCTCGGCAACGCGCGCCTCGTCCGAGGAGGAGAGGTCCTCGCCGTCGCTCTCAAGGTCGGCGCTCGCGTCAAAGCGCAGTTGGACGCGCGTGTCGGCCGCCTCGTCCGCACTCGAGCCGAGTGAGTCATCGGCGCTCTCAGCGCATGAGGCATCGCTCGACTCCTCGTGATCCTCGAGCCACATGGCCTCGACCGAGTTGAAGGAGGCCGAGTCGGCCTCGGATTCCTCTTCCTCCTCCTCTTCTTCTTCTTCTTCTTCATCTTCTTCTTCTTCTGCTTCTTCCTCATCAACAGGGGTCTCCTCCTCTTCCTCCTCCTCTTCAGGAGTGATAAAGGAGGGCCCAGAGCTGCTCTCCATAGAGGCCGCGTCCGCCTCCCGCTCCTGTGCGTCGCGGGGTGGCATCTCCGCACCGCCTGGTGGTTCCTGTGCGTCCAAGGCCAGGGAGGGCGGATCCGAGGGCGTTGCAGGTGCCTCTTGCTCACGTGTGCGCTGAAAAGGATAAATACGCAAAGCGCGAGGGCCAGGGAGAGGCGGGCGTGACGCGCACCATGCGCTTGGGCGGGCGCTCCTCGTCGCTGTCGCTGCTGCTATCGTCATCACGCTTCTCATTCTTCTCAAAGGCGCGCTTCATGGCCTGAAGAGGCGGCCTGGAAATGAGCCCGGATGGGAGTCGGGACCGGGCCCGTTCCGCCTCCCTTCATGGCCTTCTTCCGCCCCATTGCCCGGCGGAAAGGATTGGAAATAAATTAATTAAATGATATTGGAAGAGATCGCGAGCGAAAAGCTCGTGACGCATGCGCGGGGCGGAGCCTTTCCATTCCTGGCTCGTTCCGTGACCGTTCCATGACCGGGAAAGCGTATATTTCAATCAAATAGCGGAATGGCCACGGGCGAGTCCCAGCCATTGATGGCGCCGTCATTGCTAAAGGTGGTGCCGTTGGGGGCGTGGAATTCCAGGACAACGCAAGCGCGGAGAGCTCCTGTATATACGTCCAAGGTGGCGTTGACGGCATGATAGATCCCATCGGCGAGAATCATTGGCACCATACCGCGCAGGGGGCCCAGCACCATATGATCCAATGAGATGAGAGGGGCGTCACAATTGGACATGCGAATGGAATGCATTGGGTGCTCGCCGTCCGTGGAAGAATTCAGGACAAACATGCGTGCTTCAAGCAATGCCAGCGATGCCGTAATGTGAGCCGATAGGGCACCCACTGGGGCGTCGAGGGGCGGACTAGAAGGGTCCATCCATCCGCCCACGGCGTCGAAATTGCGGGCGATGAGCGTCGGCGCGTAGTCGCGCTCGCTGTCCGTGTCCGTATTGCGCGGCAGGTAGCGGATCACAATGGGCTGTGCAATGTCTGCGAACTGCAACGTGCCCGGATCGCCCGTCAGCGGCCGCACAAAGAGCGCGCCATCCGGCGAGAGCTGGAAGAGCACCTCGACCGCGGGCGTGATGCGCACCACTTGCTGCGTCACGGCGCGCTGCTGTGGCGGGCGAAGCTCCGTTGGCAGCGCGTCCGAGGGCAGCCACCCCACCACGGGCTCGAGCGCGGGCCCCATGCTCGCGCGAGGTGGGCTCAGCGCAGTCAGCGGCGTCGCGTCCGCAAGGCGAAGCAGGAGCACGGCCGTGCCATCGCGCTCCGCGGAGGCGTGCGCCCAGTAGGAGACGGACGCGTGCGTTGTCGACTGCACGTACGGCGAGGCCGTGCAGACGGCGGCGGCGAGGCAGATGATCAGCACGGACGAGACGATCATTCTTTCCATTCTTGACAGAGATGAGTGATCTGCCGCGCAAGTTCAAGGTGTCCTACCGCGACCCGTCCACGTTCAACCTTATCACCGAGACGCCGCGCCTGGCGATTACCGCCGACGGCAAGCACAAGTCGCTGATCGTCGGCGATAGCACGGTGCTCGCGTCGGTCGCCACCGACGAGAGCGACGCCGTGCTGTGGGGATTGGCGCGTGAGTCCAGTGTGCTGAATCAATAAAGCCGCCCGTCGTCACTCTTGCTCTCGTCCATGGACATCGCCTGCTGGACTACTCTATGGCCAATGTGCCCCTCTGCACTACCATGGGTGTGCACGCTCTGGGTCATGGTCTTGACCGTGCCGACCTATGTCCCGGCACTGATGCTGATCGCCGTGCTTGCTTGTCTGGCCGCCAGGTGCGTGCCTCGCCAGCAACGCTCGGCGCCGGCGGTGGACGCCGATGATGGCACGTGCATCGCGCACCGCACGCGCGCCAAGACAATGGCAGCCCCGCTGAACAAGTCATGGTAGCCACTGTTTGTTAGACTTACTCGAGTACATTATGATCTACTGTGCCTTGCGCTCGATTTCCTTCACGTACAGGTCGACGAGCTCGATGGTGCTTCCCTCCTTCAAGGCGGTCGTGTCCGCTGGCGCCAGGGAGATGTGGTAGGTGGGCACGGCGCGCTCCGTCCTTCCCGGCCGCGGGCGACACCACTTAGTGTAGAAGGCCTGCATCTCGATGCGCGCCTTCTCGGGTACGTCCACGTGGACGACGGGAATGTCCTTCTTCTCGCCGAACATGTCCCGCTTGCCCATGGTCACCTGGAGGGGCACGACTGCACGCGCGAGCTGCGCCATGTCCTGCAGGAGCTCCGACCGCTCAGACGGCTGCAACGTGTGGATGTAGCAGACGGTCATATGCATATCGGTGCCCGGGACGCGGAACGCAATATAATTGGCGGACATTTATTGGGAGTTGGAGCGAATGACTGGCTACAACGAGATGACGAACACCTTATACATGCGATCATCCGTAACCGCCCTCATTGAGAAGAGTGAATGATTAGTATTACATGAGTGGAACGGCACGAGTCGGATCGGCCGGCGCATGCGTGCCCGGCGCCCGTGCCGCCGCCGGGAGACTCGTGTCCCAGAGCCACTGCCACATGGCGACGGCCACCTTCGCAGCATCGTCTGCAGCCACGGTCGTCATGCATCCGAACAGTAAGACCACGACGAAGACGGTCACGGGCCAGAACGCCAGGACGAGCGCCACGTGGGCCAGCCAAGCAGGGACGGGCGCACGGACCATGTCCGATCGCAGCACATACATGATAAGTGCCAAGAAGGCAACGATGCCGTGGGCGACCGCGTATCCTATCCAGTAGCGTGCACCGGCACACCCGGGCTTTTTATCGCGCCGCCGGCGCGGCACTGCCGGCTCGTCGATCATGGGCAGTTCAACGTCGTGGCCCATTAGAGAAGAGTGAACACGACCATTCTCTCTTCCCATGATTGGCGTGCAGCGAGATCGATGCTATGTGGTCGGCTGGTGCGGCCACGAGGGTGCGCTTTGCTATCCACATGGACGAGCGGCGACCCTCTTTGCTGACGGCGGCGAGATTGCCGGTATCCGCCTCGTGCCCGTCCCGCTGGAGGACTGGCATCCCAAGATTTCCGCCAAGTGGGACCTCTATCCTCGCGGCGAGAGGGAGCACCTCTATGCCACGCTCCCCGAAGGCAAGACGATTGAGGAGGCACTGGCCGCCCTGGATGCCCATTTCACAGAAGATGAGATGCCCGGCATCTGGTTCGAGGCCAACTGGACCGAGGCCGAGTTCCGGGCCAAATACGGCCGTGACGCCAAGCTGGAATAAGTCCTCGGCTGTGAAGGACAAGAGCAGCTCGCATATGGATTGAGCTATCATAATAACCTTGTCAAAGAGAATACGTGGCGCTGAGAGTCGGGAAGCCCACCGCGCCCGATGAAGGGAAGTTGGCCGTGCAGGACGTATCAGGGAAGATCCGGATGGCCCCACCTGTCGCGACAAGCAGCCCGCCTACCTGCGGGGTGGAGTTGACGATGACACCGACGGCGACGCATGACGAAAGCTGTGGCCGGAACTGCACGTCCAGGGCGGTCGTCGTGCTGAAGAAGGTGCCAGAGGACGAAACGCATGCGCCCCCTGGCACGAGCAGCGTGACCGAATTGCCGTTCCGAACGGCCTTGACCACCAGGCTGCCCGTATTGCAGGGCCCATTGAATACCATGGACACCGTCAGATTGTCGTACGAGTAGTAAGTGGTGCTTCCTGCGAACTTGATGCCGTTCGAAGCGACCTGTACCGCGGTTGTCCACGTGACGGCGGCGTTGGCGACGCCGCTCGCCGAGCCAGTGTCCATGTTGATGACGCCCGACTGGAAATTGATCCGCGCGGGGTTGGACGTGGACGATGAAAGCCACGAAGAGATCCCGTCATAGGCCGCGCCGCTCGCCAGGAACGTGTTGATGCTGGCGGTCGTGTAGGCCGTCAGATGGATGGCCGGCGTCGCCGAATCGGACAGGAAGATGGCAAGGCCGCCATTGGTCGATGCCGTGTCGAAGATGTTGAGCGTGGCTGGCCGTGTCAGGGCGGTGCCGAGTGGATTGCCGCGCGGGCCCACGAACAACTTTTGCGTGATCGTGCTGTACGCGCTCGACGGCGCGCTCAGGTGTGTGCCACCATAGTAGATGATATAAGACGTGCCAGCAGCGATCGTGAGCGCAGGGTCGATTTTTAGCACCGATGATCCGGTCACTTGCACAATGGTCACGACCGTTGTGCCAATCACGAGGTGGCCACCTGCCATGGCCGAGGTCCAACTCACGCCACTGCCGGAGACCGAAACCGAGAAACCGCTTGTGCCCACGGTGCCGGCCGAGTAGGTCGACGCGTAGAGCGACAGGGTTTTCGTCTGCACGAAATCCGTGAGGCCGAGCGTCAGCGAGTTGGATCCCGTGGTGCTCTTCAATTGGTTCGCCGTCACGCCAATCAGGGCTGCGGCAGGCGGCCCCGTGCTCGAGCCCAGCAGCACAGTCCCGTCACCGCCAGAGACGCTCGTCAGGCCCTTGTTGCTGTCCAGGATGACAAAGGTGTTGGCCGATTCTTGTGGCAACACCGCCTTGAAGGAGGTGCCCAGATTGAACCAGGCGATGTTAAGGACGTTGACCTTGTTGATCGCCGTGTCAACGGATGCCTCGAGACCGGCGATCCAGTGGTGCGCCACGCCGTTGGCAAAGTCGATGCCCGTCGCGCCTTCTCCACTCACGCCACTCATGCGCAGCGTGCCCGTGTTGTCATAGTACGAGTTGCCTTGAATAAAGGAAAGGCCCGCCTGCAGGGCGCCCGTTTGGAGCAGAGGGCGGCCCGTCAGATCGCTGAAGTAGAACTCGAGTATGGGCGTGTTGGCCTCGCTGCCCGTGTTTTGCGGGCCCACGATCACATGTTGCCCGAGCCCGTGGAGCGTCGTTACAAGCGTGGAGAAGGCCGTGCCGAGCCAGGAGCGACCACCCACGGTCAGGTCGTTGCCAGCGGACTGGACGCCGCCATACATGATCACGTAGGCGCCGGACGCCACAGTCGCGTTGTTGTCGACGACCAGATGAGTTCCATCCGTCACGGACACAATGTACGCCTGGTTGTTGGTGGCCGTCCAGAAGATGGTGCCGCCCTGTGCGGCCGCGGGGAAGGTCGTTCCGCTGCCAGTGACCGTCGTGCCCGATTGAGAGGCCGTGCCCGTGTTGTAGGAGGTATAGCCCGAGGCGAAGCCACCACTCGCGCGAAGCGTGGCCACTTGGAAGTTGGCCAGGATGTGCGAGTCCTGTGGCGTCGTGATGGTGAAGGTGCCGCCGGCCGTGTTGACCGTCGCCCGGTTTGTCACACCCGAGGGCACCACCAGGTTGTAGGCGCCGCTACCGCCATTGCCAACGGCCACGGTGCCATCCGTGAACGCTACCGTCGCCAGTTGCCCATTGACGTTGGTGCTGACAATGCGCGACGCCGTCAGCGTCGTGGCCACGGTGGAGGGCATGCCCATGACGCCATCCTTGATGTGGATGCCGCCCGTCTGGAACACGTAGCTCGTGCTGGCCACTGTCTGCGACGTGCCCAGGGTCAGCGACGTGGTCGATGCCACGGCCGTGACCACGCCACTCTGGCCCGTGGCGAAGACGAAGAGGCTGCCGACATCGGTCGCCAGGAAGTTGGTGCCGACGCCCGTCACGGTCGTGCCCGATTGCGACGCTGTGCCGCCCGTTTTCACCGTCGTGTACCCCAGCGACGCGGCGCCCGGCGCCATGAGGAGGCGGCCGGCCGAGAGGGCACCCGTCGCACCCGCTGACACGGCGCCATAGGCCAGGATAAAGGAGCCAGAGATCACGGTTTGCGAGGGCGTCGCGATGAAGCTCGAGCTCGACACAAACGCGAGGATATAGGCCACGGCACCCTTGTTCGAGCCCGACGTCCAGATCATGACGGCGCCATTGGTGGCCATGGCGGCCGTGAACGTAGTGCCGGAGCCCGACACGACGCCGCCCGACTGTGTCGCTGTGCCCGTGGTGTAGATGGTAGCGCCTGCCGTGTACAGGCCCGTGGTCGCGGCCAGCGTGTTGACCTGGAAGTCGGCCTGGAGGTGCAGGTCCTGTGGCGCACTCCATGTGCCGCCGCCGGCCGACGCCGTGTAGGTGATGCGATTGGCCACCACCTGTGGTAGAGCGCTCGTGTAGCTGCCACCGTTGCCAAAGAGCAGCTCGCCATTGTTCATGCTAACGGTGGAGGGGAGACCAGAGGCGCTCGTGACCATGACGCGCGAGGCCGTCAGCGTGGGCATTTCAATGCGAATCGCCGACGTGTTCGCCAACGTGATGGTCAGGGAGTTGCTCACGAAGGAGCCCGCCGTAGGCGCCCCCGAGGCCGTACCCATGGGGAAGGTTCCCGCCGTCAGGAACAGGCTCTGGAACTTCTTGCTCGCGTCAAAGTAGGCCATGCTGTTGGCAGAGGAGACGCCCGTGAGCGTGAGGCCGGCGAGGGTCGCGTCATAGGTGACGTCGAGGAGGAAGGTAAGCGTCGTGTTCGTCGTCTGGTCGATGCGAACACCGCCCGTGCCAATGAACGTGGAGTTGATGCTCGAGGGCGCGAAAATGCCCGCAATGCTCAGGCACGACGTGGTGGTATAGGTGCCGTCGGCCGCGATGAAGCCGGCCGCCAAGCAGCTCAGGTTGCCGTAGAAACCGGCCGTGACGCCAGGCTTCGCGGCCAGCGTCGGGTTGGGGAGCGTGCCGGCCAAGGCGCCACCGAGGGGCGTGCTCGTCGTGATGACACTCGAGGGCGTGATGCTCGTCTGCGCCAATGCATTGCCCAGCGTCTGCACGAGGAAGTTGCCCGTGAAGTTGTTCACACGGAGGGTGCCCGCCGTCACGTCGGTCGTGGGCAGCGAGATGGTCGTGTTCGAGAGGCCCACGAGAATGTCGCCAGCTGCAAGGGTCACGACGGCATTGCCGTCGCCGCGGATGGCCGTGGGCACAGGGGTCGCGCTCGCCCCCCGCCCGCTCAGCACGTAGCCTGCGGGCAGCACCGACGATTGCAGCTGGGAGCTGCCGTCCACGTAGACGGCCCCATACGCGGTCAGGTAGGGCAGGGCGAGCGGCGCCGAGCTGTTGAAGCCAATGGTGAGGCTGTTGGTGCCAAGAACGTCAAGCGTGACCGTAATGGGCCCCGTGCCGTGGACGCCGCCCGTCAGCGACTGGACCCGCCCACCCGTGCCAATGGCGGCGAGCGTGCCGGCCGTGGCCGACGAGAGGGTGACGTTGGCGAGCGCGAGCTGCGAGTCAAGGGTCCATACGAGATTGCCGCCCGACGGCGCGATCGTGATGCCACCAACGCCAGTCGCCGTCAGGCTCGACGGCAGGACGCCGGCCCCGCCGCCGTAGAGGAGGGCGCCCGCGCCGAGGACAAAGGATTGCAGCTGCTTGGACGCGCCAAAGACGGCCAGTGAGTTGGCATTGCTCGCGCCCGTGATGAAGAGACCGGTGAGCGACGGGGACGCGCCGGGGTTGAGGGCAATGTTGAGCGTGACGTTATCGGGCTGCGACGTCGTGATGCCGTTCGAACCCGAGTAGACCAGGATGCCACTGCCCCCGCCGCCTCCACCGCCGACGAGGCTAATGCAGGTCGTTTGCGTGAAGAACCCGCCTTTGCTAATGTAGCCGCCCGGTGCACACGACGCATTCACGTACCAACCGGGCGTGACACCGGGCTGGTCCTGGATCTCGGGCTGGAGAACCGTGCCCGTCATGGTCGCGCTGCCCGTGATGGTGGCATTCACCGAGATGTAGAGGAGGTCGAGGTTGTAGCTATTGGGCGTCACCGACGTGAGGATGCCCTTGGTGTTGAAGCAGAACGTGTAGTTGGGCTGGACATAGCAGGTGGCCTGGCTCGTGTTGAGTACCGCCTTGAGCGTGGGGCACGTGCTCGCATTGACAATGTCGCCACAGCCCGCCACGAGGATCGCGTCCTGCTCGCACACGACGGCGCCCGTGCGGCCCTTGCCATCTCCCAAAATGTTCTTGACGGTCGAATTGGGTGGGCACGCCAGGCCGGCGGCCGGCCCATAGGCCACGAGCTGCACATTGTTCATGGGTCCCGTCGCGTCGCCACCGGGACCCAGCACGGGGATGACACACGGATCGACGACGACGGAGAGCCCGTTCTTGAGGTAGTTGACGAGCGGCTGGCATGCCGTGCTTCCCACGGCGCCCGTGTATGTGGTGTCGGAGCGGTTGACGAGGAAGGAGGCGAGCGTCGTGCCGCCCATCTCGCCCGCCAGCGGGATGGGAATATTCGCGTAGGGCGTGCATGTGCCACCCGTCGTCGTCCCATTGACGGCAATGGCCAGGTCGGTGACGGCACACGTTGCATCGCCCAGCAGCAACGCATTGGGCAAGATGTTGGGCAGTGACGCATTGCCGCCACCCAGAGATGGAGTTGGCGCGGGTGATGGCGTAGGGGCGGGAAGATGGGTGACTTGCTGCCACGCCAGGACGGCAAAGACGAGGGCCACCAACGCAATAGCAAAGTCTAGAGCAATGGCCGTGTATTCGATCGCCCGCGCCCTGTCCGGCGGCTTGCTGGTGATGGCGACGTCGTCGGCGCCGTCGTTGCCAGCTGCCTCGAGCCGCACGGTATCGTAGGGGCGCGCCCCCCTGCCGGCGACCGCGGCCCGGCTCATTTGGTATGTCGCGCACTACCATTTATAGGATGGACGGCGCCGGTCATGGCAAATGTCCGGAGTTTGCGGCAACAAAAATCACTGCGGCGCACACGTCCTGCAGAGGAACTCGACGTATCCAAAGTTCGCGTCGAGCGGGTTGAGCTGCGGGCGCTGCAGGCCCGTGCTCGTGCGCGGATCGTGCCCGCAGGGTCGCGCTGCATACGCCGGCCGCTCGTTGCAGACGCTGCACAGGAGGAGCGCTGGCCCGCCAGACCATATGCGCCCGACGACAACGCTCGTGGCGTCACCGCGTTCGCGCGCCATTGGCCGACGCCACTGCACGAGGTTGGGCGGGTGCAGCGGCGGGCGGTAGATGGAGAGGAGGATGAGGCGGTCGGTGCCAGTGTCGGCCCGCACGTCGTGCCACGTGTCGGGTGGCACCTCCACGCGCGTCCCGGGCGACACGGACTGCCACACGAGGCCCGTCTTTGGCGGCTGCTGCTTCTTCTTCTTCTTTGGCGACGCCATCTGGTAGCTGCCGCGTCCGTGGAGGAAGTAGAAGGTCTGGGTGGTGCCCGCGTGCTTCTCGAGGCCCAGGGGGCCGTCGGCCGGCAGCAGGCACATGGCCACGTACTGCTCGTCGTCGGTCGTCAGCAGCACGCGCCGGAAGGGGAGGCGCTCGTCGGGATCGGGCTCGCGGAACATAAAGTCGACGACGGCGCCGACCGTGCCGGCCTCGCCGCTCCCGCTGCCGCTGATCGTGTCAAGCGTGTCCGACATCTTGGGACTACTACATCTAAATTGCTAGGGTGCCGTTGGCGGTATTGCGGCGAGGCTGGGTGCCCCCCAAATCCGGATGGTCGCATCCATGACGACGGTGCAGACCTCGAGGATGGCGAAGAAGATGCCCGCTGCCACGGCAAGCCCGACAACTAAGCCGATCACAATGCCCCTATCGCCGATCGCAGGAGCAACGATCAAAGGGATGGCGACGAGTGGCACCTGGAAGGGGTGAACTCGGAAGCACCAGTAGGTGGCCACCACGACCGCCCTTGGGATGGACGTAAACCCTGGGTCGGCCATTAACGCAACGCTTGCCGGTGGCATGTCTGGGTGCAGCATCTGCGCTGCCACGACATACGCGGGGTCCATCCCCATCCAAAGTGGAATGAACAACTATGTGTTATACAGTGGAGCGTCTATGTCCGGCACCCCGCCGCGGGACCCGGGGCAGTGGGGCGCGTCGCGTCGCCAGGTAGGCATGCAAGGGCCCGAGGACACGGGTGTTGAAGTCCATGCTCACATAAAATGCGGCCAGCAGGAGAGTGCCCGCCAGCCGCGGCAGAGTGTACTCGGACACTACGGGCAGCCAGCCCACGAGGCCGTACGAGACCCACAGTACCCAGAAGGAATGTACCGGGCCAGCGGCGCGGAAGGCCCAGTATATGCTGGGCATCAACTCGCCTCGCGGCGGCAGGACGCGGACCAGGTCGGCTGGCGTCATGGCCGGGTGAATGGCACGCGCCAGCTGTTGTGCGGTGGCGGCCATTGTTGTTGGGAAGAATGGTCACTCACTTGTGCATGGCGCTGAAACGAGCACGCGAGTCGGACGCGTCGGCCGAGGACGAGCCGGAGACGAAGAAGCAGAGACTCGTGGTCTACGTGGTCACCCGCATGGACTATCTCGACGACTACAGGAATCACGGACGTGATCCGGCCGAGGTGACCGTGGACGTCTTCCACACGCAGAAGGAGGCCGACGACCATATCCGCGATGAAGAAGACAGATTTATACGCCAGCACATCCGCGACCACCGCCGCGATGAGAAGTACGCAAAGTACTTTGTGGACGACGAGGACGAGGACTACGACGATCTCGACGAGGAGGCCATTAGCTGTGATCGCGTCGCGCTCCTCTATCGCGCGACCAATGGCGAATACATTCCCTGCACCGTACGCTGGGACGTGCACCAGAGTACCATCGTATCTGCACCGAAAATAGAGTAAACGTTTATTATCCCTTCCAATGGGCATCATCTCCGGGCGGCGCACACGGGCCGCGGGCGGCGGCGAGTAATTGAGGCAAACAAACATGCAGCAAACGAACTCGCATATCGTAATGCCCATCAGCGGGCCTCCGATCACGACCGACACCTGCTGCCAGATCGCCGGGTGCGTGGTCGTGTGGCAGGACGCACCATAAAAGATGATCGGCCACGCGGTCGTCATCACGATGTAGATCAACGCGCGCACGCGAAGGGGAGGCACGGTGGCCATGTCCGCGATCAGTTTGCCCAACAACAACAACAACTGATGGAGATTGACGTGGAGCGGGACCTGCTACCCGAGGTGGATGATGCGCGCGGCCTCCTGCGCCTCATTGCGCCCGACGACCGCCTCGTCTCGGCGGGCCAACATCTCGTGTACGCCGTTCCTGGCACGGGCGGCGCGACCGCTAGCCTCAACGGCATCATCCGAGTGATCAAGGAGCTCATGGTGCTGGAGTTCCTTGGCATTGTGCGCCCCGCTGCCGCCCGCACCGTGGGCGCAAGAGCTCGCCCGCGTCCCCCGTCGCATCGTCGACCCGCGCCCGCTGCCGGCGTCGCCAAACCGCGCGGCGCAATGGCGGCCGTGAAGGGGTCTGCGCGCGGTACGCTCGTCCACGAGCACGTGGTGCAACTGGCCTTTACGCCCGAGGCGGCCCGGCGCAACGCGACGCGTGCACCCGTCCACCCACTCGCCAAGGTCGTGCATCAGGCCTACCGGGCTCATGGATGCGTGCTAGCGCGGGCCGAGGTGCCCGTGGCCGAGCCGCGCGGGCGCTTTGGTACGCGCCTCGACGGCATCCTCGTGGAGCGCAAATCGGGCCGGTTGCATGGCAGCGAGCTCAAGACGGGACACTCCAAGGACTTTGACAAACCGCGCATTGTGATTCTCGACGTCAACGGACAGCCGTGCAAACGCGGGGACAAGACGACGAAACGCTACCGGTTCGCGCAAAAATGGCGCCCCGAGCTGCTGCAGGCGCTCGCCGCGCGGGCCCCCGAGTTCGGCCTCACCGAGTCGCCGCTGCCTCCCCTCGTGACGCCCAAGAGCATGGCCATTGTGCAGGTGGCACTGGGCACGCTCGTGGCGGTGCGCTGGCTGCAGCTCCCATTAGAGAGCGGCGTGTGGGGGCCCGCGATTGTTCTGCGCGTGGACGAGACGCGGTCGGACTGGCACGAGATCTCACTGGCCGCGCTCGGCCTCTTCAATGCGGTCCTGTACGACGCTGCCGTTGCTGCTGGGCTGCGTCTCGCTGCCCGCGGTGCTGCAAAGGACGAGGAGGAGGACTCAGCGGATGAGGAGGAAGAAGAAGGCGCTGGTCATTCTTGACGTGATGGGATTCGCCTATCCCGATGAATTTATGACACGGTTGAACGATTTCTTGTTCGCCATGCACGAACGAGGTCATGTCAGGGCCGCTGAAATCGTCGAGCAAATGATCGCGGTCGCCCGCGATCATGACATTGTCGTGTTAGACGAGATCTGCCTAGATCAAGTCCAAGGAACGGTACGGCGACGGACGGCGAACGCAGCCTGGTTCTTCGCCGATATCGCTATCGGTGCCGACGTCTTTGTCGTGTGCGCTCAATGGCCGATCGGGACTGGCTTGCGGTGGTATCGCCCCGCCACGCCATTCGACGCACTCCGCGTCTTGTTCCCCGACATCTGCCCAAAATAAACACTACATGTGTACGTGGAGGCGAGCTTAATTACATGCTGTGTCATCCGCCAGGCAACGCCAAACAATCCCATCGCGATGCTGGCGAGTCCATGCCTTCCAGTCCTCCCAGGTCACCGCTCGCGCGGTGTAGGCTTCATAGTACTCTCGATCGAGGGATATACCGGCGCCCAGCAGGGACCCAAACGACCAATCCGCGACGACGCGCCGTTGTTCTGGCTCCTGGCGAGGAAGGGTGATGTCACACCGCTCGGCGTAGAACAGTTTGCCCGTTGTCTGATCGCGCAAGTGCGCGGAGATAATCCAGAAGGGCATTTGACGAGAACGAATGATGGTGCGATACTTCTTCTTTAATTACACAGTGTTCCTTCCTCGAGCCACCGCCAGGCAACCCCGCCGGGGTGCTGGCGAATCCATGCTTCCCAGACCTCCCAGGTCACCGCTCGCACGGCGTAGGCTTCATAGTACCCTCGATCGAGGGATATACCAGCGTCCAGCAGGAACCCAAACGACCAATCCGCGACGACGTTCCGTCGTTCTGGCTCCATGCGGGTGAGATCACATCGCTCGGCGTAGAACAGTTTGCCCGTTTTCTGATCGCGCAAGTGCGCGGAGATAATCCAGCATGGCATTTGACGAGAACGAATGATGGTTATCAACTACATGGTATGTCTTCCTCGAGCCACCTCCAAGCAATCCCGGCCGGGTGCAAGCGTATCCATGCCCTGCATTCCTCCATCGTCGCTGCCCGCGCGCTGAAGTTGGCGTAATACTCGCGATCGAGGGAGATGTCGCTGCTCGCAGGGAACCCAAACGACCATTCCTCGACGACGCTCCGTTGTTCCATCTCAACGCCAGGGGCGGTAGAGACGAATTGCTCGGCGTGCAGCAACTTGCCCGTCTTCTGATCGCGCAAGTGCGCGGAGACAAACCAGAGGGGCATTGCGAGAATGAATGAATGAATGAATGAAATGGGGTGCTCATTCATCCTCTCCTCTTTGAGGCATGGCGATCGTGTTCGCCCCCGAGCCCGTGCACGAGCTGTTTGATCCCACCAAGAAGCCGCCCGAGTGGGACAAGCTGCGGGTCTTTGGCTACTACGTGGCCGAAGACATGACGACGGAAACCGTGCCTCATGCGGGCGGCCGTCGCTTTCGCTTGCCAGACGGGAGGGTCGTCGAGGTCACGCGCATATGGTGCACATGCACACTTCCCATGCACTACGAGGCGAAATGGGCCATGCACCTCTTTCCCGTGGATGAGAAGCCGCCGGCGGAGGCCTTTGTCGCGGACGTGAGCGATGCTCGGCTGGTTGGCGTCCATATCCCCCCGATGAAATGGGTCGAAGACCATAGTGAGCCCAGGGGCCACGCATCGCCGCTCGAACGCATCAGATACGTCTGCGCAACCGCAGAGGCACTAGTAGAACCCCGCACAGACCCTGGAAAATAAAAGAAATCGCGTCCTCATTCTATTCAACTGTATGGCTCGCAGCGTGAGCGAGATCGAGGCTGATTTGCAGCGCGTCCGTGCAGAACTGAAAAAATTGCAGGCAGAGCGCCGTCGTTCGCTGAAGACGGACGAGGCGCGTACATGGCTGCCCGCCCACCTGCGCAAGGCGTATGCGAGGAAAGAGGGCACTAATAGAACGGCCTTCCTCCAGGAAGCACGGCAGCTCATGGAACACGGACTGCTCGACCTCGTGTGTACCTATTCTTACGGCGAATGGATCTTCCACTGCATGCTCAGCTACTTCCTCCACGTCACGTTCGAGCGCGACGCCAGCGGGCCTGTTCACGGTGTCTACTGGAAGAGCAAGGAAGGAATCCATTCCGGGTATCCAGGCAGCGACCACCACGCCGAGACGCTTGAAGCATTCCTCGCGTTGCCTGCGGTCGTCGGGTTCATCGACGACGCCCGCGAGTACAAGCGCCGCCAATGGTGATCATTCATTTACTTGTGAACATGTCCATGTCCCGTCCTCTTCCTGTGCGGGAACACCTTCCCACTGGGTGGGCGCCCGCACCGGGGCAGCAGCGGCATCTCATTCACACGCGCCCCCTGGCCGATGGGCGCCTCAAGTTCGTCTCGACCCCTGTTCCCGCGAGCGTCTTGGCCGACCCGGTGGGTTTCTACCCCATCTTTCATGCAGCGCTCGAGGCCGCCGGCGAGGAGCGCGCGGCGACTCTTCGCGTAGAGGAGATGAGCGCCCGGTGGAGCATCGTGGACGGCGTGTCACTGGTGACGCTGGTCTTCATATGATGTCATTATTATGCATCCATGCGCAACCGTTGCAGCTGGGCGCGTAGATGGTCTTCGGGTGTCAGAAAGTCCGTAATCTCATGGGAGACGAGGAAGAAGACGGCGCCAGGGACCATGAGCAGCGGCATCGCCTCTCCCTCAATCGTCGAGGCGGAGATCTGGACGTCGCCAGAGGGCAGCATCATCGCCTGGCATGCGCCCCGCAGCCCGGTCGGCACCGTGATCGTGACAGGCGACCCCGCGGCGGCGCCGCCGTGGCGCGGGGGCGCGGAGACAAACACCGGGCCGATGATGGGCTGCCCATTGTCGGGCACGGCGAGCTGCACCTCCACAATCGCGGCAAAGTCCGGCAGCGACTTTATCGTGTAGAAGGCTTGCCCGCTGGTCCCGTTTGCGCACGTGTAGGTGGTGAGGTAGCGCCGGCGGCGGGGCCTGTTGCGGCCGCACATGCACGCGCCACAGCAACAGCCAATGGCAATGCAGGCGAGCACGAGGGAGAACAAGGCGGCCACGCCGACCGTGCTGACGTCGGCATCGGAGGTCTGTCGCATCGCGGATGACTGATCAGGCGCTAACAGATAGACCATATCTGCTACCCACAGGACAATGAAGCCAACTGCGAACACTCGGGCAATCCACTCCGACACGATGGCCATGGACGGGAATGATCTCTTTACTTACTCGGGTCCACGATTGACGAGGACAATGGAGGTAATGCAAAGCGCCGGCGATGCCGCGGTGCGGTCGGGCAGTGCCCTGATCTTGGCCATGGCCTCGTCCAGGGACAGTAAGTCGTGGTCCGCCGTGACGACGGCATTGAGCGACCATAGGTCCTGGCCGCCTCCTTGCCCTGGCCTGGACTCGATCCAGAAGACGCGATGGTAGAAGATCTTGCCGTCACTCATTTTCTCTAGGCGAATAAGAGAAGAGTGAATGGCTGTCCTCCTCCCCGGTGGTTCGCTCCCGCAAGAGGTGCCGCTGCGTTCGGCCAATGGCGCCTACTTCCTCGTCGTCCAGGCCGACGGCAACCTCGTCGGCTACACGTCGTGCCATTTCCACCGCACCAACTCCTTCTGGGCGAGCGGCACGCAGCACAAGGGCGTCGCGCCGTTCCGCCTGGTGATGCAGCTCGACGGCAATCTGGTGCTCTACGACGCCAACAACAACCCCACCTGGTCGGCGGCGACGCATGGGCGAGAGGGGAGCGGCGCGCACGACCGCCTCGTGATCCAGGACGACCGCAATATTGTGCTCTACCGCGACGGGCACATCGTTCGCTGGGCCACCAACACCCACCTGGCATGATTGATTAACATTTTCTTGGCTTTGCTAGTGTATAAAAGTCCACGACGCCGCGGCACATGCGCAGCCGCCCAGTGCACAGCAAGACCAGTGGGCTGTAGCGCACAAAGGGTGAGCGCGCATAGGCCTCGGCCACGAGCGTATCATTGGCGCACGTATCGAAAATCGTTCGGTGCTCGTCGAAGAAGGCGGCGACACAAATAATGGCTGTCATGAGCACGATGATCACAGCGAAATTCATAGCAGGCTCACACCACCGCCACCACCACCACCACGGCGGTGGCGGAGCAGGTTGCCATCTCCTTACCGCGATATCGATTGAACCCAAGGGCATGGCTCACTACACAAACGTCTGGTCGCACGCGTGCCGGATGGCAAGCAGGTCAATGTCGTCGGCCCACAGGAGCGAGTGAGGAGCGGCCGTCAGCTCGAGGAGCATCTTCTTCTTGTCGACGCCAACGCGCACGGCGTCGTGGGCCGCGCGTACCGCTGCCGGACGGAGCGCCGTGTCCGCTTTGCTCGTGACGAAGAGCACCGAGAAGGGCAGCGGGATCTCCGCTGTCCACTTGCCCATATCTTTCAGTGGGAATCGCCCGGGGCCGTCGAACCTGTTCGCAAACGGGAAGGTACGCGCGAGCCACTCGAATCGGTGTGGCTCGCCGTGGGCCACTGCAAGCCACGGATCCTTTGTCGCGAGCCATTCAGCCCACCGCCCGTACCGGTGGCCGAGCGTCTGCTCAATCGAGTCGAACGGCCCGACGAGGAAGACGGCGCCGACAATCTGGCCCAAGACGGCGCGAAGTTTCGGGCGTTGCAATCCAGCATAGGTGAGGGCGTACAAGAGCACGCCCGCGCCACGGCTATTGCCGACGACGAGCAGCCGGGCATGCGGCTTGCCCAAGAGCTCGGCCTCGATGGCGTCGAGGACAGATGCGACGTATGCGGGCGAGCCTAGGTCAATGTGCCACCCAGCCGGCGGCTCGATCATCCGCGCCGGCAACGGCGAGGCGCCCGGCGTGTCCCACAGCCAGCGGTAGAGCAGGAGCGGGCGCTGGCCCGGGCGTGATGGCTTGGGGTAGATGAGCGCCTCGCCGAGACCCGGGATATAGAGGACTCTGGTGGGCTTCGCGGCGCCGGCGCCAGCGCCGAGTAGGGTGGAAGGGACGCGATGCATAAAGTCGGCGGCGCGCATCCGCGCTTGTCCAATCTGTGATGCCACAATGGCGATGCCGGCGAATAAGGCGATGACACCCGTTATGGACAGCGGCAGGCGCAGCACCAGGAGGCAGAAGCCGGCGATGAGCGGCTCGAGGGTGAGGACGCGCCACGCAATGGGGTCGAGGCCAAACGTCGGGAGCGGGGCCATCACAAACGGACTGAGCAGAGGAACTGGAACAATGCGAACGCCGGGATACTCGCTGTCAGTGCGGACATGGCGACTAGCATGGTCCACATGCGGTCGTCCAAGTCGCGCCGGTCTGAGAAGAGTACGACCAGGTACGTTATGGCAATCAACAGCAGGGAATCGAGCCCAATAATAACGACAGCACGGTGTCCGGCGTGGAACCGTAGTGCTCCATCGATGCACGCTCTAGCGACCCTATCCACGAGCGTAAACATGGCCGCTGTACCTAGCACAATGCAGCAATATGCTGCCACGCCAGGCGGCGGCGGCGATGCACGGACAGGCACCCGCGGTGGTGGGCGCTGCCGGAACGGCCATGGCCGCGCGATCGTTGGCGCCACAAACCCCATGGCTCTAAATGTTCGCGTATCGAAACGTTATGATCATGCCGAGAGTGAAGGAACCGGCAAGCGTGTGATCCGCAAATCGGAGCCACCCATCCACGCAATGGCTGCAGACGGCGTCACTAGCAGGAGGTATGCACGCTGCCCTGCAAATGGCGTGATAGGCGCCAAGCCTGGGTAGCCCGGCGCTAAAGAAGGCATTGAGAGCAACGAAGCCGACGACCAGGAGAGGGAGGGTCCACCACGGGGGCGGCACCGGCATCGGCATCGGTAGCCATGGCCGTGTAGGAGCTCTCTCCCGCGGCAGCGGCTGCTCTGGCGGCGAGCCCATAAGGGAATGACCGACGAGCATGGCCTAGACGCGATATATTACAGTCGACACAACTACGGTGGCCGCAGTTAGTGCATATCGCCACACCCGTCGCGGCGCGAACTCGATCAGTGAAGCCACAGCGAGATCAGAAATAATCACCGCCATGTCGGCCCACCAGATCCACTCGAATTCGCAAGCACAGCTCATTGTGTAGAAATCCACCTGAGCACACTCGGTAGCGCAGACGTACAACCGTGCCGCAAAGCGTATCCCAATCTTCAGCAACGCCGATACCAAGAAGAGAAGCAAGGAAACCGTGCGAGGCTCGAGGGCCCAACCCCCTCGCGGCACCAGTATGTATGTGCGGCCGCATAGGCAGACGCTCGCGGAATACGGGCTGCTCTGGTGGCGAGCCCATTTCTCTTCCGCACAAGAAAATAATGACCGAGGCCGCGGCGCAGCCAGCCGGACGCTCCCCGCTCGCCGTGGATGCCCTCATTCATGGGCGCCTGCTGCCCAAGGCGCTCGGCGAGTTGCGCAACAACGTCGAGGAGACGACACAGCAGGTGCGGCGCGAAGTCGACAGCCTCGTCGAGGAGGCGCGAAAGCTGGCAGAGGCGGCCGGGCCGGCAGTCGACCCGTTCCCATTGCGCGCCCAGGTCGATCGATTGCTGCGCGCCATGCGCGAAGCCGCCGTGGCCAACGGGGCCTTCCTCGACGCGGCCGAGGAGATGACGAACAACTTCCAGTTGGCCATGGTGAACGTGAGCACGCACCGCTTCAACACGCAACACACGCCCGTGCTGGCGCACCACCAGTACGCGCCGTCGACGCTGGCGGTCAACATGGACATTCACTCGCCGTCGCTGCCGACGCCCACGGCCGGCAAGCCCGCGCCCGCCCTGAAGCAAATGTCCTTTGACATGTTCCAACAGTAATAGTTTACTCCTTCTTCTGCAACACTTCCTTGGCGGCGAGAGTGTAGGCGCTCCTCAGGGCCATCCTGCAGACCGCATCCACCTGCAGACAAATGGATTCGAACAGGAGCGCGTCATCGGGGCTCATAGACGCCTTGTCCATTGGCACGTCATGCACGCATGTGATGAGCGACCAATTGCCCTCGCCGCGGGCCACGTACAGCCGTGCCACCTCCAAGCGACCCTCTGCCGTCGTGCAGAGGGCCTGGTCGAGGAAGGCGGGCGGCAATTGTGCGGCCACCTCGGCCGGCAGTGGGTTCCAGGACTCGTAGCCAAACTCGATGCACGCCATGAACGACTTGCGTTCGAGCGCGTCAAGCCATGTTCCGGTCGTCGCGCCGTCCTTGTTCTTCGCGACGACGCGGATCGAGGTGCAATCATTGACGATCGTTCCATCCGAGAGCCTCGGTTTGAACAGTACCCAAAACGGGATCTTCGCGAGCACTTCCGCTGCACCAGAGGCCATGATGATGATGATGAATGAGCTTTATTTATTTCTTCTCATCCGTCGTGGGTGTCACGGAGGCGAGGGCAAGGGTAAGGGCGGTTCGCAGGGCGCCGACGCAAATCCCGTTGATCGTCTGCGCGTTATTGGGGCTGATACGCGCCCTGTCCATGGGCACGTTGTGCACGCTCGTGATGAGCGACCCCTTAGCCTCGGCGCGCTCCATGAACAATCGCGCGAGCGTCACGCGGCCCTGGGGCGTTGTGCACAGGGAGGTGTCGAGGAAGGCTGGCGGCAATTGTGCGGCCGCTTCAGCGGACAGCGGCTTCCAGGAGCGCTCGTAGTCAAACACGACACGCATCGGAACCCGTCGTTTCTCAATCACGTCCAGCCATGTGAACGCCGATTCCTTGGCGCCGACGAGGAGATGGATGCAATCCTCGACGACCGTTCCGTCCTCGAGCGTCGGCTTGAACTTCACCCAAAATGGCAGCTTCCCCAGCAACTCCTTGGTGACAGTGGCCATGAACAGAAGAAGACTGACGGAATCCCGGAACATTTATTGATTCTTCTTCTTCGTCTCGAGGGAGACGACTGCGTTGGCAACTTGCGCCTCCGCGTGGGCCAGGGCAGCTTCACACATTGTCCGGAGGACGCCAAAAAGGTCGGCGGAGATATTGACAACGCCGACGACGCGAGGCACGAGCAACTTGAATTGCTCTCGGAATAGGCGCGTCAATTGCAGTTGGCCGGCCGGCGTTCCAAGCAAGGCCTTGTCGTAGAACTCGGCCGGGACACCAGGAGGCAATGCCTCGGGGGGTGCGGGCTGATCGGCGCGTGCAAGGAGCGTGCACTTGAGCTTGAATGCAGGAGCACGTGGGAGAACCATACTGGTCATAGCATCTGCCCACGTCCGGCCACCGACTGCCTCTACGCGCAGCTGAATACAATCCTCGACCGTCGTGCCATCCACTCGCGTGGGTTTGAACGTGATCGCAAACGGTGTGCTTGTCAATTCTTTGGGGAACGCCATAAGAGAGTGATGA
>Ga0265326_10000123_pt1 | contig 39759 bp, 47 predicted proteins | sample 41424metaG_FD_192439 | JGI IMG/M metagenome (GOLD analysis project Ga0265326, IMG submission 192439) | Rhizosphere microbial communities from Carex aquatilis grown in University of Washington, Seatle, WA, United States - 4-14-24 metaG | ecosystem: Host-associated > Plants > Roots > Rhizosphere... | reverse complement strand
GGGAGCGCTCAGCGAAGCGGAGTGCACCAAGCTCTTGACCGAGTGCAAGGACGTCGCGTTCGTGGGGACCGAGCTGACCTTCGACCAAATCAAGGCGGTGGTGGAAGCGGCAGAGGACCCGGAGGAGATCGACCGCATCTTCGACGGCAACAAGAAGACCGAGACCAAGGCTCCGGTCAAGGCACCTGCGGAGAAAGCACCGCCGAAGACCGCAGAGAAGAAGACGACCACGGATCCTGCTGCGCCGGCTGTCAATCCGGCAATCGCGGCCCGTCTGGAAGCCATCGCAGCCAAGAAGAAAGCAGCCGAGGAAGCCGCAAAGGCTGCGGAAGAGGCTGCCCGTGCTGAGGCAGCGGCCCTCGAAGCGGCGGCAGAAGCTGGGCAAGAGGACGTCGACGAGCCCGAGGACGACGTTGCCCCTGAAGAGGACCCGAATGAGCTGAGTGACGAGGACTTCCTTAAGAAGTTCAGCCCGAAAAAGTAGTCACCGCACACTGCACAGTCCCGAGGCGAACAGTTCGCCTCGGGACTTTTTCTTTCAAAAGGATTTCATGCTCTTCACTGGTACCGAACTTGTTTGCCCCGCCGGTCGTAAGGACAGCGGTCCCTTGATTGTCGATCTCGGTGCGATTCTGACCGCCGAGGCTCGCCAGGCCGAGATCGCTTTCGTCACCCCTCAGAAGGCTCCCGAGCTGCTGCGCGAATTCAACGAGGCTTGGCGAAATCTCCACAAGCTCACCGTGCAGCTGGCCGCAGAGAAGCTGGCGGCCGAGAGACAGACTGCGAATCGCCGCGCTGTCCTTCTCGTCGACACCGTCCCGTCGATACTTAAAGAAAAGCACCTCACCTCAAACGACGCGAACCGGGACGCGATCATCACATTGGATGCCGAGTACCAGGCGTTGTTGGAAACCGAGGATCAGCTCACTGCAATCGTCGCATATCTTCGTGGCAAATTGACATCTTTCGAGAACGCGTTCTCTGCCGTGAAGAAGATCATGTCGGAAGATACGTACAACATGCAGGCGCGGCAGAACCCCAATCTCAAGGGCGGCGGAAGCTCTGGTCTCGCCGACGACCGTTCCAGGCCGGCATCACCACCCCCCGCTTCGCCCCCCCGCTCTACCGGTTTCGGCAAAGCTCGCTACTAACCTTCACGTCCATCATAGAAAGGCTCCCTTGGCAGGCAAGAACTGGCTCGCAAAACTCCAAGCTCTCGAAGGCGCCGTCGTAGGCAACTACAACCCGCACGATCACGTCATCCGTACCCCTAGTCCGAGCGTCAACGCCATCTTCGGGAAGGGGTGGGGACTTCCTCTCGGCTACTCGATGTGTCTATTCGGCCCTCCTAAGGCGGGCAAAACGGTGCTTTCGAACGCCATCATCGGACAGCTGCACAAGGACGATCCAGAAGCTTTTGCGATCAAGTTCGACACCGAGCTTCGTGAAGAGGGTCAGCTTACCGAAGCTGACGCCAACATGTGGGGCATCGACACCACGCGGTACCTGGCCTATTCGGTCAACAACCCGGTGCTCGTGTTCGATCGTATCGAGCAAGAGATCGCGGCTTTCTGTCAGGACGGAATGCCACTGAAGTTGGTCATTATTGATAGTATCACCGGCATTCAAGGTCGTCGGGCGATGAACGCGGACACGATCGCCACGATGCAGATCGGTGACCACGCCCTGACTATTCAAGAGGGCCTCAAGCGAATCCTCGCCGTTCAGCGCAAGTACAAGTTCGCCGTCATCTTGACCGCGCACGTTCGAGCCGAGATGGACCTTTTGGAGCAGAAGCGCGGGAACAAGTTCAAGATGGCTGCCGCCTTCGGCGTTCAGCACTATGCCGAATACTTCGTCATGGTGGAGCCGAACAAGAACAAAGAAGGTCGAGGGGACATTTCTGGCAACGCTTTCGTCAATGAGTCACAGAAAGACTCGCGCGAGAATGCTGACCAGACGGCTCATCGGATTTTCGTGAAGATGAAGGACAACTCCTGCGGCCCCAAGGGTCGTTCTGGGGAGTTCACGCTGGACTACAGAAACGGCATCGTAAACCAGCACGAGGAGGTCTTCACCCTCGCCAAGAACCGAGGTCTTTTCGAGCGCCCCAACAATCGCACCTACATTTTCGGCGAGCAAAAGTGGTCTAGCGAAGGAGACACTCTTCAGGCCATCAAGAGCGACCCTGCCCTGTTCAAAGCGTTGCTAGACGAACTCAAGCGCAGAGACCAGGCCGGCGCTTTCGGAGCCGACGATGCCAAGGCGGAGTTGGAGTAGCTATGAAGACAATCACAGTTCGTAGGTCGCTGGAGCAGGTCAAGCACTGCGTGGAAGAGGCCCTCTCGGTATGGGAGAACGAGGAGAGTACTGAGTGCGCGTACGAGGACGCCGAGCAGGCGTACGTGCTTCTCCGTGACGTGATTCTACCGAAGCTGAAAGCCGCAAAGGCTTGAGTCTGGATCCAGAAGTCCTTGCTGATTTTCTAGATCAACAAGGACTTGACCCGAAGTCTAACGGCAAGTCGTACCTCTTCACGTGTCCGAGGTGCACTAAGAAGCGCCTCTACATGAACAAGAGCAACGGGAACACTCGTTGCTTCTACTGCTACGCCGTCACGGGATTTACTCGCGATACAAATCGCCCCGACGTTCCTCTGGCCGAACTGTGCTCTCTTCCCCTCAAAGAGGTTCGCAAGGCTCTCTACGGAGAGGATGCAAAGAAGCTCGACTTCAGCACCTTCTCCTTGGTCTCTGATGACGACTTCGGCGAAGAGTTCGAAGATGAGATCGAGGAGCAGGTGTGGACGCCTGACTTCCTACCCATCGACGACCCCATGGCAACCAAAGGAGCCGCGTACCTTGCTGAACGCGGGATCCCTTTAGACGTTGCGGTGGAGTACAGGCTCCGCTACTCCCGCAAGGAACGCAGGGTCGGTTTCCCAATTGTCCAGGACGGCAAGATGATCGGGTGGCAGGCCCGCACAATCGTCAAGGACACGAAGACCTGGGATGAGAAGAAGGGTAAATATTTCGAAGGATCAAAAATTCTTACCCACTGTCCAAGCGGTGGCGACAGTGCGTTGATGTTCTCAGATCGCGTCACGCGCGGTGGACATCTGGTGCTCTGCGAGGGTCCAGTCGACGCCATGAAGGCTCACCTCTGCGGAGGCAACGTAGCCACAATGGGCAAAGGTGTGACCAGGGCGAAGCTCGCCTTGATCAAAAACTTGGGCGTCAAAAAGGTGTACCTCGCCCTTGACCCCGACGCAGCTGCAGAAACAGCGCGACTGGCTGCGGCACTAAGCGACTATGAGATTTATGTGATTTCGCCACCGCCGGGATACAAAGATCTTGGTGAAATGTCGTTTGAGCAGGTTCATGAAGCTTTTCTCTTGGCGCCGAGAGCCTCTGCTGGACAGCTGTTCGTATACCTCGGTCGATGACAAAGACTTGTTCAACCTGTTTCGATGACAAAGACGAACTGTGCTTCTCTCGGTCGTCGAAAACGAAATCCGGGAGGCGCTCTCAGTGCAGGTCTTGCGTAAAACTCTACAGCGACGCAACAAGAGAACAGATTTCCGATCGCACGCGTACTTACAGACAGTATAGATTGCTCACCCACCCTAGATGCGTTTGTGCCGTCAAAAGGCTACGTTCCAGGAAATATTTTCGTGATTTCACATCTCGCCAACAGGATGAAGTCGACCGTGACCGATCCTGATGATTTCCTGAAGCTTGCTGCGTGGATGAAGAGCGTTACGCCCCCAGGCTAGCATCGCTCAACTCTTCGTCTTCCTCGGTGGATTCGGGAAGTAGCGCCTCGGTGCAGCCGGTGCAGCTGCCGACATGATCGCGAAGGCGGTTGCGGGCTTCGCGTCGAGCCGCTGGATCGAGCCGGCTATTCTCGACGGTGGAGATGAGCACTTCAATCATCTTGTCGTGCCCAAGCGCCTGGAGTGATTCGGTCAGGAGCTTGTCGGCCGACTTCTTGCGCGCCGACGCAGAAGACGTGTCGAGCTTACGGTTTCTTTCGATGTAGGAGGCGTCGATCTCGTCTACGCCAAGTATGGCGGAACTGGGTACAACGTACGTCTTCTTGGTTGTCTGCTGGTCGGGGTAGTCGGCGGCTAGCATAGCGTTGTCAAACGAAACGCCGTATTGAGCAATGAAAGCGTCGTCGAGCATCGGTAACACGTTCTTTCCCTTCTTGCTAAACGTGTCTCGCATCTCCGCGAACCGCTGATGAAGGTAGGCGGTCAGCTTACGATCGTTCCTAGAGGTATCCTCATTCGGCATCGCGTGGATTCCGATGTAGTTGCACGTCCAGACCAGTGCGTAGCTTTCGAGATCGCCGATCTCCAGCATGTTGTCTCGACAGAAAGTCGCGTTCCCGCGGAAGAACTGCCACGCCGTCCTGGTGACGACTTTCTGGTGGCTGCGAAGCGTCTCGTTCGAGGGGTTCGGCACACGCCGAAACTCGTTGTGCCGCAACGCCACAAGTTCGGGAGAATCCGAGTAGTGCGCCTTCTTCTCGGGAAGTGGGCCGCGGTTCACCGGCATCCGACGCTCGTAGCCGAGCATCTCTGTGAGGTCCCCAAAGAGGTCCAGGGCAGCCTGAATGTCTCGGCCGGTCAACGCCCCCGCCTCGATGACGATCGCGGTTTTGGGGGCAGGAGGCGACTCGGTAGTGTGCAGTTGAAGTTCGATAGCAACCCCCTCCGGACTGGTTACGACCAGGTCGACCCCGTTTTGACCGGTCATCGGTTCAAAAGGAATCTTCACTGCACCTAGCCAAGAGCGGAGTTGATTGAGGGCACGAGCATTCTTTGCGTCCGGCGTGGCGATCTGCATTACGATTCTCCGTCTCCACTGATCTTTTGTTCAGTGGTCCATGACGGAGCCTGGCTACATTCGGACCAACCTAGGTCCTTCCAAAACCCCTACGAGTTCAGCTGTCTACCCGTAGGACTGGATGCAGGCTTACAGTCCAGGCTCCCATGGATCAAACTATACCGGTCCGTTTTGAACCACGCCAGGCGTTTTGGTACAGACGGGACCCGAGAGCGCTACTCCTGCGCTGAGAAAGGGGGTTTACCTTACAAAACCCCTAGGAGATCCAGGAAGATCCGCTATTACGACGCGGTGTGCACCTAAATGCACAAGAAAACGAAAGGACCCCTTCCTTATTCGTTTAGGTAGCAATTTGTCCCGGAACGCAATCTTGGGGGCATGACGACCAAGCAACGCTACGTTCTCGCAGCAGGCCTTCTTTTGGCCCTCTTCGCCGGTGGTTACGCCACAGGTCGCTGGGCGGCGCCGGATCACGTGGTCTACAAGGACAAGATCGTGACCGTAGACAAGGAGAAGCTCGTCTCCGTCGTCGACACAGACAAAATCCTGAACGCACTAAAGAACGTCAACACACAGAAGGACGTCCACACGGTGCGGGTTGTCGAGAAGGAGCCCGACGGCACCACGAAGGTCACCGTTACGCAGGATGACAAGTCGAAGACGGAGTCTGAGACGAAGGTCCAGCAGAAAGAGCAAGAGACCAAGACCGTCGTGCAGGAAAAGCTGGTCTACCAAGACCGGGAGACGACCAAGCTGGTTGAACGCAGCAAGCCGTCCTGGTCCTTTTCGCTACAGCCCGGTTTTGACTTTGCCGGGGCTCTTGGACACAGCTCGTCGTACTCGCTTCTGCCGACTCTACCGGTCGCCCATCTAGTGCTTGGAGCATCTGTTGAGCACCGCTTCCTAGGACCCTTGTTCTTGGGTGTCTGGGGTAATTCTTCAGGCATGGGCGGTCTGAGCCTACGACTCGAATTCTAAGAGTTTCGCTACTAGCATGAGGTGGGAACAGATCCTCATAGCGAGACCTTTACATTTCAGATCGTAAGTCCGAAATACGGACAGTTTACGGTCACTGCTCCAGCTCGTTTCAGAGAATCAATCGAGCAACACGTCTGGTATGTGAGCCGGAATAAACAAAGAGCCGCTGGGCGACAGTTTGCCGTTAGAACAAATATGCCTAAGGATGACGGTGGCCAAAGAACGGTTCTTCTTCATATTTTCGTCTGGGCCCTTGCTGGCAAGGTGTTAGAACGTGGCAAAGGCCTTGACCATCTAGATGGGCAACCTTTGAATAATTCGGAAGACAACCTGCGTCCCGCAAGTAGTGGAGACAATTCCAGAAATCGACAGAAGCAAAGGAACAATACGAGCGGGTTCATTGGAGTTACTTTCCACAAGAGAATTGGAAAGTTTCACGCTCAAATTCAAGTGACCGCGGAAGGAGAGCGGCGCGGGATCAGTTTGGGGTACTGCGACACAAAGGAGGAGGCGGGAGCCCTTCGAGACGCAGCTGCTTTGCGATACCATGGCGCATTTGCTGTAACAAACGATACGGTCGGAGTCTCGCGATGAAGACCTCGGCTCATTCTGAAATAGAATATAAATGGTCTGCAGACCATATAAGTCCTGAAGCCTTTGGTCTTTGGTGCCAAAGGCAGTCTCCTGTTTCATACTCGCGCACCTCGTGTCCTGACGTTTATTATAGTCAGGGCGATAATATTGTGAGACATCGGTGGAGCGGTGGAGCGGGCGAGTTGACGTGCAAACAAAGGAAGTCTTCACGTCATATCACAGACCGATTTGAGGTCGATCTCACCTTTCCCGAGTCACTAACAACCACCGATATAACCGAGTTCCTCCGACTCAGCGGATGGAAGAGGTTTTTTACACTATTTAAAGACCGCTGCGACGTTTTTATGTTTGAGAACGATAGGATCGGAACGTGCGTGGCTTTATATGGTGTCGAGAAACTGAACGAGAAAACACGGCGGTGTGAAGGATTGCGATACTTCTTGGAGGTGGAGATCGTTAAGGGCTCCAACTGTTCAGACGAGGATGCTCGCTTGCTTCTAGAGGAGTGGAGAACGAGGCTTGAGGTCGCGTTCAACCTAGGCACCCCACTGACCCTCTCCTTGTTGGAGATCTACTCCGACCGTCGTTACAAGGTCGCTAAGAAGCCAAGGTTCCTCAAGAAGGCGCGCGGATGAACAAGAACATCACCAAGGTGCAAGTCGATGAGCGTCGGTGGCGATGGACGGTCACTATCAGCGATGTTCCTTCAGAGCCCGGGCCCTCGGCGGATGCGCGACAGTTCCCTTTTCTCCAAGCGCTTCTTTTTCAGCCGACCCTACTCAATTGTGGCCTGTCTCCTTTCGAGACCATGAAGGTTAGCCATACTGGTGAGTGCTGGTCAGCTGTCCTTGTTGCTGTGACTGAGTATCCGTAGACATGGAAGTTTTGCAGACACTCTTTGTCGGAGGCTCTCGGATCCTCGTTTACACGCCCGAGATTCGCTACGAAGACGGTATGACGAAGACCTTCTCTCTGTCAGGACACATTCGGAATGACCACTTCGGTAGACTGGTGGTCGATCAGTGCGAGAGCGACAATGAGCACCTACGAGCACCCGGTGACGGTGGCGAGCGCCAGACCTGCAGGAACCTTGTCGAGGATGCTTTTCTACCCTTTGTCGGCAAATGCGGCCGACTCACCATCACCGTCACCCTTCTCGAAGAGTAGAAAGTGGGACGACGTCCGAGACCATTGCGTGACGTGTGTCACGTCACGATTTGGGATAGTTCCGTTCCCGGCTTACTTAGGGTTCGTGTAATCCTTCCGGATGAGCTTATTTGGCTAACATTTAATGCTAATAGCAAAACGATTGAAGGCGAGAGTCCTTTGTCGGCAGATTGGCAAGAAACTGTAGAATCGGCGATCTTGGAGCTTTTAACCTAGACGAAACATTCTGTAGTGGTTTACCCTTATAGGTCACGGGTGCGATAGAAGACAAAACGTACAACACCAGCTGTCGCGCCTCGGGATGTTGGGGGTAACCATGGGACAAAAAGCGACACTTTCTGAATCAGAACAGCTAGAGGCCATAAAAACCAGGGTCGGAGAGATTGTAGCCAAATGTCTACAAACACTTTCCGTGGAAGCTTGCACAATCTCGTCAGATCTAGTGGCCCTTCAGCTGCGACTGGAAGCTGCTGGTAGTGCGGCCGAAATCGATGACATTCGGTCGGCGCGCTGGTTTAGGGCTAAGGATCAGCTGTCGGTTGCTCGCGAGATTTACTGCTTCATTTGTAGGACCACCACCGGATCCGACAGTCTGTCGATCCCCTTAGTCGATACTGACGAGTCTGGTGAGTCGCTCTTCGACAAGAATAGCGACTGATTTTTTCGCTACTTAAGAGGGTATGAGCGTCCGCCCAATCCTCATCTGGCCTAGCGCCAAGCTTTCTACGCCGTCGAAGGACGTGCCCGTAGAGGATTTTGGCACCGCTGCCCTCCAGGTCGTCGTCAGTGACCTTCACGAAACGCTGGAGCACGCTGGGGGCCTAGGTCTGTCGGCAATCCAAGTCGGCATTCCTTACCGCGTCTTCGTTACGAACATTTATGGGGAGAAGCACACCTACGTGAACCCCGTAGTCATGTCGACTTTCGGGACCCCGGTGCCCTTCGCAGAGGGCTGCCTGTCGGTTCCCGGCGTGTTCGAGACCGTCGATCGGTTCAACGAAATCATCGTCAGCTCGAAGAGCGTCGAGGGTGAGGATGAGCTTCGTCAGCTCGACGACGTCGAAGCTCAGTGCGTAGCCCACGAGATCGACCACCTGGATGGGGTTATGTTCGTTGACCGATTCGGACGGGTGAAAAAAGACATCATCAAGAGAAAGGTCGCAAAGGCTCTTAGGGAGGCGCGTCGAGCACGATAGTTTCGCTACTTGATCTTCAGGATGAAGCGCAAGCGCATTTTGATAGATCTAGACAGTACAGTAGCAGACCTCCTGACGCCCTGGCTGACGCTTTACAACGCCGATTGGCCCGACCAGCTGACGGTCGCCGATATCACCCATTGGGATTTGCACCTCTGTGCTCAGGGCGGCGTTGCCATCTACGACTACCTGAGCAGGCCCGGATTGGTTCGGAACCTCCTTCCGTACGAAGGAGCCGTCGAAGGAGTGAAGACGTTGTTCGACCTCGGACACGAGCTTTACATCGTCACAGCCGCACACAGTCCGGTCAACCTGAGCGAAAAAGCAGAGTGGTGTCAGCAGCACTTGCCCTTTCTCACCAAGCGCCAGCTCGTCATCGCACACGAGAAGCACATCATTCCTGCCGATGTGTTGATCGACGACTCGCCCAGCAACGCCCTCGCGTACAGGATGGCTCACCCAGCGGCTATTACCACTGGGATCCGTTTTCCTTACAACGAGACAGCCGGTGCGGTTTTCACCTTCCTGGCGGATGACTGGAGCAATCCCAAGAGGGCTTGGGATGTGATCATGAACGGCGTTCAGTGAGCGCCGACATCAGCCTAGACGCCATGCCATTACCGCTCGTAAACGAGCGAGGGATAGCGTGGCTGGACTCGGTGGATCTACAGGCAGCGTCTTCACTCCGTTGGCGTTTACTTATCCCTAAGTCGAGTAAGACGGCATATGCGCATGCTGCTGTTCGTCGCGGTGAAGGATGGACCAGCCTGCTACTGCACCGCTTCGTGGCACGCCGTATGGGTCTTGACATTTCTGAGCATGTCGATCATCGCAACCGTTTTGGTCTGGATTGCACACGCCGCAACTTGCGAGCCGCCACAGCTCTTGAAAACACAGGTAACACGGGACCTAAGAAGACCAATAAGTCCGGATACCGAGGCGTTTATTTGGACAAGGACAACGACAACTGGAGAGCACAGATAGGAATTGACCGGAAGCCGTTTCACATTGGTTCCTTTGCCGACAAGGACGAAGCAGCTAGGGCCTACGATCGAGTTGCCGTCGAACACTTTGGACGAGACTTCGCCTATCTAAATTTCCCGGGAGAGTTGTCGAGATGCTGACTCTGTCAACTGGGCAGCAACAAGCTCTTGACATGATCGGCGTGTTCCTGAAAGACGCCGACCAGAGAATCGCGATAATGACTGGGTATGCCGGCACCGGCAAAAGCACGCTCATTAAAGTTATTGCCACGACCTACGGCACGCCCGAGGTTCTAACTCCGACAGGCAAAGCGGCCCTTCGGGTTCATGAAGTTACGGGGCTACCAGCTGGTACGATACACCGTGCTTTCTACAAGGCGGAAGTGGACCCCAGAACCGGTGCCCCTATCTTCATTCTCAAGGACGTGTGGGAGCTGAGCTTCCTGCAAGACAGACTCGTTTTGATCGATGAGTCGTCGATGGTTAGCAAAGATGTCTGGATCGACCTGAACGCCATGTCGAAGACATTGGGCTTCAAGATTCTCCTCGTCGGCGATCGGTTCCAGCTCCCCCCAGTGACCAAGAGCAAAGAGGACGAGGGTTTCAACTCCCTGAACACGCCGACGCCCTACTCCATCAACCTCACCGAGGTTCACCGCCAGGCTCTCGACAGCCCCATCATCCGAGCTTCCATGCTCCTTCGTTCGAACAAGCCCGAGTTCGAGGCCATGGGTCTGCTCGACGCCATCGGTGAGAGTCAGCTGACCGAATCTCTGCTCGACTTCAGCGCCAACGGAGCCGTCGTCTGCCACACCAACGCCCGACGACATGACCTGAACAACAAGGTTCGTACCGCGAAGAAGTATGAGCACGGCACTCTGCAGTCAGGAGAGCCTCTCCTCGTGCTGCAGAACAATTACTCCCTCGACTGCTACAACGGCGAAGTTCTAGACTTTCACGGCTGGGACACCCCTCCCGAGCTGTTACAGACCGTCACGGACCGCTACACGACGTCCTCCATCCAAATGAAGTTTGGCGTCGGCCATGTCGACGGATCGTTCGGCGGCAATTCTCTGGTGATGTTGTCTCCTGACGAAATCTGTGGACGTACGATCGGCTCCAATGTTGGGCTCTGGGCGTTTCGTAGGGCCGCCAAGAAGGCCTTTGAGAGGATCGCGCGCTACGGTGACGACGAAGCGCCTCCGTACGTGCACGCCAACTACGGCTACGCGCTCACGGTCCATAAGAGCCAGGGCTCGGAGTTTGAGAAGGTCCTGGTCGTAATCGAAGACAGCCTGTCGAGTATGAAGGGCATCGAGAGGAAGAGATTCTTGTACACCGCCGTGACTCGGGCCAGGACCGCGTGTTCCTATATATATCTACAAGAGCCGGTAGTTTCGCTACGTAAGTAGCATGGACATACTCAGCCACTTTCTGTTTCACCTGAACTTCTTCGTCCGCCTGCATCCTGAGGCGTTCGCTCCCTTCTTGGGAGGGTTCTTGTTCGGCTTCTATGCCGTCGTGTACAACCTCGGTTACCGTAAATACCGCTCACATATGGCGTGGCTTCTTAGCGACATGGAGACCGTCTACGAAAAGGGCTTCACGGACGGTAGGCGTGCCGCTGGCAGCGAACTGCTCCCAGACCTGGAGCTGCTCATGAAGAGCCTTATGGAGAACCCGGTGGGTTCCTTACGAGACGGTACGCTTCGAGAAGGCCGGGTCGATGGCGACGGGCTGAATCGGGATGCAGAGGTGTGAGGCCGTATTGAACGCGCTCATGTCGCTGCGCCCGTAGGACGGTGGCGAATTCGGGTTGTCGTTGGGGTAACGCCGAACGGTCACGCCGTCACTGCCCTTGACCGCAACGATCTTCACGTAGGCCCGCGCGCTTCCGTCGTTCTTGCAAATCCACCCGCTGGTACCGGGGTAGACGTTCTGATTGGTCTCGACCAGCAGGTCGCCGATGTTCGACGCGCTTTCGATCACGAGAAAGACTTCAGGTGCGGAAATAGAGGGCATGTCGAAAAGATTAGGTTTGGCAGACTCTCAAGACGCCCGCGATCCTCGGATCTGGCAGGTCGTGGGGGTGCTCTGCCACACGGTCTCCGTTTCGAGAGTGACCGTCGGCCGAGGTGTTCCCTGCAATCGTAGACAACCCGGCGACCTTGCCGTCTACCCGAACAACGTCAGTGACGATCGAGACGTGGCCAAGCCCGCCACCGTGATCCTCGATTAAAACGTCACCAGGCTGAACCTCCTCAAACGGAACAACGAGGTGCTGGTTCTCCGACAAAAGGTGTAGAGCACTTGCGGAAGCCTTGAGCGCCGTGTGCGGGTCCAGGTCAAAGACCATGCAGCAGGCGTAAGCTGCGCACCACGAACACCCTGGAGTGCACCCGTTTCGCTTCAGCCAGCCGTCGATCTCCGGCGAGGAGTTGGGCGCAACCTCTCGGACAAACAGAAACGATCGGCAGTGAGAAATTAGTTCTTCTGGAGTCACCTCCAGAAGATTGAGGTTTAGACGCCGTTGGCTCCCGCTGCGCCAGCAGTAATTAGGGCCTGGGCAGAGCTTGCCGGCTGAAACACATAAATGACGCCGCCGCCACCGCCCGCTCCTGGAGATCCGCCGCCACTTCGATTACCTCCGGCCCCTCCATCGGCAACCAGAGTTCCTGACAGAATGAGTTCGCCAGTCACGAGATAAATAGCGCCACCACCACCGCCACCGCCACCGCCACCACCACCAGCGCCGGGGGCGCCAGCTCCGGCACCACCGATTACGGTAAGCGACCCGGCGATCGTGATTTTTGGTGCAACAAGAACGATCACACCACCACCGCCACCGCCACCGCCGCCACCGTTACCACCACCTGTCACACCACCGCCGCCACCACCACCCGAACCTCCACCGATTAGAAGCGCCGAGCCACCAACCAATGAGTGTCCGTTTACAGCCGCAAAGAAGCTGTTCCAGGTCTTCTTGAGAGCGGTAACGCTTTGGGCGCCGCCGGCACCGGGCGTATGGGAGCTGGCGCTAGTGCCGCCCGTGCCACCCGTGCCGCCGATTCCATTAGCCGGAGACGCTCCAGGCGATCCTGCGGTGCTGCCGGCGTCCCCAGCGCCACCGTTACCGCCACCGCCAACTACGCCAGCCGCAGCTCCGTTGCCACCTAGACCGCTAAACGACCCTCCAGGCAACCCCTGCGCAGTCACTACGCAGGTAGACGCGATCGTGATTGAATCTCGGGCAAAGATCCTAAATCCAGCGGTTGTAATGAACGTGCTCGCTCCCGTTACCGCGAAGGTGGTTGCATACACATCTCCGGTCAACGAAGCGCTGGTAGATAGACTGACTGCTCCGTCTGCTCCGGTTCCGAAGATCATCGGGTCAATACCGCCCGCGCCTCTAAGTGCCATTTGTCTGTCTTGCCCTTCTTTTAATACGCGTTCGATTCACTCAGTACGACGACCTGTCCGTCAAAGTAGAGGACACAAACTTGGTCCCTCTTAGCGGGGCTGGCTAGCCCGTTGGTTCTAACGAACAGCTTGCAACGAACGTTTTCTGCCGCTACAGGGGCCGGGTTAGCTGGCACGGTGTCGTTGTACACACTGCGAATTCCGATAGCGCCACACGACTCGATAAACACCCCGGTCTCATCTTGTCCCGTGGAGTTGTTTCTAGCGAGAGTCTTAAACGCCTGGTTGGTAGTGTGTGTGATAAAGTTGTCTAGATTCCATGCTGCCAAAGAAGCATTGGCATTGGCGCCACGATTTTGGGATCCGATTACGAACACCGAGTCGGCGCTAGCTGTCGTTAGGATCTGGACGGCTCCATCCATAGAGCCGCCACCGATTTTCAGAATCCCGGAACCCAACACGAAATCCGTGGCAGTGATACCGCTATTGCCTCTTGAAAGCCCGGCGGCCATAGCGACACCTGTTCCAGAGTCGCAGGTGGTAACCCGAGGGGCACTGGACGAGGTTGTGTCAGAGGCCGACAGCCGTGACGTTCCAACCGCTCCTGTAGTGGCGATCTTCAAAGACGACCCGACGGAGAACGGCTGGTCTCGTGTATAGACCAATGTGCCGTAGCGCCATGCAATCACATATCGGGACCCAGGCACTGCACCGGTCCCTAGAGAAGCGAGCGCGGTTTTGACAGGTTGAAGACCGCTTCCTCCTGTGCGATTTTGTGTACGGTCTAGGTCGACGTAAATACACTCGCCGTCTGCCAGGTTGGTCAGGTTCGTGAGGCTCGTCAGCTGATCTAGGACCTCATTCACGTTGCCGGTGGAGTTGTCGAAAATGAACCGAAGACCTCTCCAGTGAAGGTTGGTTCCGTCCCACTCGAAATACTCTCCGTTAGACACAAACGCTGTGCCGGACCGAACCATACGAACATTTCGGTCTGCTGTTGCGGAGTACCAGTATTCACCACCGGCGACCTCCCACAGTCGAGTCATCACGGAGTCGGCCCAGCCCTTAAACGACGTCAGGGCCTTGTCTCCGCCGGCAAATACATCGCCTGCAGACCCCTCTTTGCGTCCAGCTGGCCAAGAAAAGGCATTTGCCGCATTCGGCACAGTGCCGCCCGAGCCGAGCCGCCACATGATGTTTCTGGCGTCCTGGACGCTGACGATCGTATTCGCTGCCCCCGTAGTGACCTTTGCAACCGGCGCCACATTTGGCATGGACGAGAAGTCACTGGTGCTGATAACGATCACGTAGTCCAGCGTTCGGGCCAGTGGGATCTGCTTTGGAGTCTCGGTCAGTGTCGTCGTGTTGATGAACATGACGAGGTCGGTTGTGGATGCGTCGGTGGACCGGACTAGGTCGATACCAACGTAGTTGACTGCCGACGGAGTGAAGGACCCAGAGACCTTTGTGTTGGTGCTCGACAGCGTCTCGGGCGTTCTCGTCGCAGGTACCTGAAAGACCGAGCCAGCTTCGGAGGCTTGATAGTGGACCAGAACGGCGTCTGCAACCTGCATCTGCAGTGCTTCCGCCTGACTAATGCCGGTGGTCACCAGGTTGAAACCCTGAATCACCAGAGGATTCCGGCCACCCAGGATACGGCCGGAGAGTACGTCGAAGTCTCCCGCCACCGCCGATTCCAAGGCGCGCAACATTGGCACATCGATGCGTGCCTGTCCCACCCAGTTGGTCTGTCTTAGTACCGCCATTCTGAACCTAAGATTGCGGCTTACCGAGTAGCCTTCACAGCTTCATTGCTCCACTCCATCATCGAGAAGTGGATGGTACCCATCACGTAACCGCGGGTGGGCACGGTCCATTCTTGGGCTGTCACCTTGCAGCGCCTGGCCTGGAACACTACCGTGTCCGAGGAGCGCTCGGTGAGGGCTACGGAGAAATATTTTTCATTCGGCAGATCGGGCAGACTTACGGTAATCCCTGCTCCTTCAGCTCCGCCGTCGGAGACCATGCGATATATCGTCATCGCCCCTGTGCCCCTTGATACGGTGGTGGCTAACTCGAAAGGCTCAGTCGAATCGACCCCATAAATCTCACGGGCCGGAGTTGCACTGGACCAGCTGAAATCAACTACCTTGGCGTATGGCCTGCCGTTTATAGAAACGACAAGTCTGGCACCCGTGATTAGTCTCGACACTCACGAAAGATTGCCGCTTACTCGGATCGAGCGGTGTCGATCTCGCTGTCAGGGCGGTCTCCGCCCCAGACGTAAACTGCATCAGACAGCTTGGCAGACCCAGACGCCGGCTTTCCTTCGTTCCCAAGGCCTCTGTCTCCAGGATAATTAATTGTCTCCGACACCTGGACGCCTGCGGCTACGGTATCGGCGATAATCGACAGAGCTGCGATCCGACCTGCTGCCGAACCGGTGAGGTAGAATGCACCGGCGTTATCGGCAGCAGGAGGGACGAAAGGAGCGCGTCCAGATAGCAGAGTGACTGTGGACCCGGCCTGAACGGTATTTGTGAATTTGAAGCCGGCGTCCAGAATCAGCTGCGTAGAAGACAGCTTGCCGAGGTATTTCACCGGTCCGACCACGCCGTCGTACCCAAAATTGAAGGCCAGGTACCCCACCGCATCAGGGAATTCGGATGCGTCCGACAAGGTCAACGTCTGATAACGCTGACCTTCGACCAGCTCTCCGACCACGCTGGACTCCACGTCAGTTGCCGCCAGCCCTTCCTTCACGTCAAACGAAAACGGACCGGGCACACCCTCTGGAGCGCTCGGGGCAGCCACAGGGGTTATGGTCGCGGCACTGACAACGCTATATCCAGACGTGTCAGTTTCGAATGTGAACGTATTGGCCGTAGGCACGGAGGTTACACCTACCTCGCGATTGAACCCTCCCGATCTGAAGGTTTCTTCTCCCATCAGAACGACGAAGTTGCTCTTTGTCGACGTGCCTCCGTTATTTACTCCTCCCGAAACTAGAATCGTGTCGATACCAGCGACGCCCGCCGCCGAACGACCAAAGCCACTAGTTAAAGCAGCTGCGCTGACCGACCATTTCATGGTGGGCAGATAGAGGCTCTCGATTGCGGTATCGCCCAAACCGCCGGTGACGACGACAGCATTGCGTGATGCGATATAATGCAGGCTCGGGTATTCCCTAGCTACCGTCATGGGAGGGAGCATCTGCCAGAACCCGGTCTGTGGGTCATAGATTTCACAGGTATTCAAGATCACGGGCGTAGCTGACTGCGTCGGATTGTACCCGTAACCGCCAGCCACCACGATGCGACCGTCAGGCAGGGTGATGCGGCCATACGCGTATCTGGCGTAGGTCATTGGACCGGTGGCGGACCAGGTGTTCCCTACCTGGTCGTAGATTTCACACGTGTTCAGAGCTGCCCCAGCTGCGGTAAGGCCTCCAATCGCGATCGCGTTCCCGTTGGCGAGGGTCGTCAATTTGAAGGTCTTGCGCGTTTGTACCATCGCGGCCCGGCTGGTCCATGTCAGTGCGGTGGGACTGAACGTATAGGCGTTGTTGACCGGGGTTGCAAAAGTCCCTGCCCACCCACCACTGACCAGCACTCTACCGTCCCCCAGTGTGGTTTGCCCGTGGTCCGCGAAGGCAGTTGGCATCGTCCCGCTAGTTTTTGATGTCACGGGAGGAGATCTTGTGTATGTGATAAGATCCCACGCGTTTGTCTCAGATGCGCCTGACGTAGCGTCACTGGCGCCTCCTGTGGCAAGTATTCGACCGTCACTCAGAACAGACACGCCGACATCAACGGGCTTCGTTGTGAACGTTATGGTAGTGAGATTAGTCCACTTGTACGTTTGCTGACGTCCGCCGACATCGGTTTCTCCCAATACTTCAAACAGGACAGGATGGGTGATCGGCGACCCATTGTCGGAGCCACCGATGGTCATCAAAAACCCCTCTGCGGTGCGAACTACTTTATGGTATCCGCCCTCAAAGGTACCTGCGGCACTCGCGTCCGACGCTATGCTCAGGTCCGTCGTTCCGGTAGCAATGTTAGAACTGAAATCGGGACTAGGGGTGCCGGGTGTGACGACGGGACGAGCACCCGTAGACACTGCTCCGTCGACAATCACCCGGTCTCCAACTTGGAGTCCGTGCGCAGTTGACGTTGCAGTCACCGTCGTGCCTACGCGGATAAGAGAAGCTGTCATCGAATCGGCTTCTTGAGCGTATGCAGCCTGCCCGGGAGCCCGCTTCACCGCCTCGGTGGTGGCGTCCACAACGATGTCTACGACCGACTCTGTTTGGGCGACGACGACGTGTCGAGGGGCGTCGTAGACGGTCCTGCGAAGCGGGCGAAAGAACATGATGTCCGTGAAGAGTGTTTGCTCAACAGCAAGTGCAGGAGTGCCAGCAGGATTTGTTATCTCAAACCACTGGACCTTGTTCCCTAAGACATCATAGGAGACCGACACTGTCTGGACCTCGAAGACGCCCCTTGTGTTACCAACCGTAACCGCACCACATCCGTAGATATAAACGAGGTCGCCTGCTTGCAACAAATTCAGGTCGTAGATTCCGGAGAGAAGAACGAAACGGATGTTTCCTGGCGTGATAGGCGACGTGTCCATGTCCCAGATGGCGAAAGGTGAGACGCCCGTCTCTGTATATAGGGATGTCGGGAAGCGCAGCTTGGTCTGTCCACGCCCGCCAATAATCTGGACGCTTGAGCTAATCCCCAGCCTACCGCTGTAGACTCGAACGACCTTCTCATTGGTGATCGGATCCGTGACCGTAGCGGCGTACGCCTGGCTTCCAGTGAGGTGCAGGTCTCTGGTGATTGCTGCTACGACTTCGTCGCACGTAGCCTCGCCGATGCGAGCAAATTGATCCTGCTGGAATGTGACGAGAAGCGTGTCTTTCCCGTCGAAAAGTATCTGTAGGTCGTCTCCGTCTTCGAGAGGGAACGGCTCGACTACTTCGGAATCGATAGATGCGCGAACCGCGTCCTGGCCATAAAACACGCCAAGGATTTCCAGGAGCGACTCCTGGGTCAGCTTCTTGTTCTTCTGGATCAGAGCCAACTGCCTGAACAAGTCGTCAGACATCTCAACATCTACAGGCTTCTGAATTCCCTGGTCGCCTGCTCGTTTAACCAGATAGGGTCCAGACGCCGTAGATAGGTAAAGCTGGTCCAATGCTAGTTTCGCATTGTTCCAGTTAATCTCGTCGCCAGCAGCCAGGGCCTTGAGGGTGGAGTCCCATGCGGGGCCCTTCAGGGTCGGATTTAGGAAACGCCTCAGAACATTGAACACGCTGTCGTTGACAGCCCCACCGGTGACTGGTGTCTGCGAGGGCGTGAGAACGACGTTGAAAGACAGAGAGGTCGGTGACGACAGATCTTCGCCCGTGTCGGCCTGAATCGAGCTGACGGTGAGCGTCCATTGTCCGACGGCCAACGCTGCCACGAGGAACACGTCGACTGATTCAGTGTCATCACTGACCGGAACCACGCTGGTCACGTAATTGAACGCCGGCCCACTGATCGCGTAGTTCGACGGATTGGTCCCATCTACAGGAGACGTCGGATCCGTCTTGCGGGGGTCCTGGGTGAACTTCACCCGCAGGGTCGCTAACCCGGTAGGCGTTACAGATTCAAGGGCAAAACCAGCTCCTACGAACGTCGGCATGCCTTAGAGCCCTCCAATATTTGCAATCGACACCGAGTAGACGCGCCCTTGGACCTGACGGTCAGTTTTTATTCGATAGACGAAGTCGGTGATTCTGGTGGCAGAATGAACTGCGAGCGTGGGCGTGACGGTATAGTTGTTTGGGTTCGATGCATCTGCCTGTACCACCGCACGGCTAAACGACACGTCCAAGGTCCTTGCGTCGATCGTCGTCACCATCTGTACGGCAACTGGAGTCGCTGCCCCACCGCTGAAAGCGAAAGTAAATGGACCATTAAATGGCCTCCCGTCGACACTGACCAGCCCCACGACCGGAAAGTTCAGAACATAGTTGGCGTTGTACGTCTGCATGGTGGTCCCCAGGGTGACGATTGGACCAGCTACGGCTACGCTGGTGATGGTCACGGGTAGCACGCCTACGTCTCCTGTCGTAACCGAGTAGCCTGAGGGGCTAGCAGCCGGGCCACTGATCGTTGTGTCCACGTTGAAGGTGATGACCAGCTGCTTGTCGCCCGCCTGCACCTGAAGAGCCTGGAACGCGCCTGTCCAAGGGGCCGTATTACCCAGGCCCCCTGTAATCATCAGGGGCATTTTTAGACCGGGATCCTAACGAACGGATTGATATAGGTCGGAGACCCAGAGGCGTCCTGGAGATCGTATTTCTTCAGAACCGTTACTCCATCAACGTCGTAGATCACCAGGCGGTTAGCGTCTGGGCCCGTGGTGAAAATCTTCCATTTTCCTTCGGTGTACGACTGAATCTGGGTGACTATCGTCAGGATGCTGTCCGGCGCATAGTCCTCAGGGCGCATGTATCGAGCTACGCGGGCTGGGTTGCCATTGGTCCCGGTGTTGAGGACGTAGACCGTGCCGTGGTTCGCGTCGGAGAACGACGGCGTAAACCCATACGCCCCGCCGCCGATTTCAGTGATGGTGGGCTGGGGCGTGATGTTTGTGCCCGAGGAATTTTTGTAGGTATCAAAAGACATACCGGCAGCTGCCCCTGTGAGGGGTGTGCCATCGGCCAGGTTGTAGACGAAAAAAACCTCGGTTGTCGGACTGCCCACGGGCTAAAGATTGCGGCTTACTCACCCACAAACGAAATCTGAATATCCGACAAATTCAACACCATCGGCTTCTCGCTGCCTTGGACCGTGATGAGGTCCGAAGTAGACGTGTACACCGGGCTAACCATCGCTGCGGCGACCACGCCGACCACTTTTTCAGCTGCCGCGACAATAGCGGACAGGGCGATCGAGGACCCCTGAGGGGTTTGGTTCACGACCGTGGCGACCGCGGAGCGAACTCGGTTGGCTACGTCCGAATTGCTGACGCCCGACCGAATGCGCAAGCTAAGGGCCAAGGAGATCTTCTTGACCAGCGGTCCGGTGATATTGATCTGGGCGCCGGCAGCGGCCACGCCGGGATAGGTGGTTGTGTCAGAGGGATCGCCATAGACGACCTTGTTGGCCTCGCCGATGAGCCCCGTGCAATACCTGTAACCGTCAGCTCCTGACACCACGTCCAGGGGGAAGTCCAGCTTGTCGAGGACAGAAACAATCGACCCTGCTGCCGACGAGATTGTCGAAGAGTAGACGTTCTTGTCCCACCGAATATCCGTGAAGCGTCCATCAGTCTGGTTCGGCACGATGCCGTCGATTTTCATCACGAACTTGCAAGGCGTACCTTCGACGACCTGCAGTAGGCTTGCCGATGTACCGAGGGCACCAACGCTGCTGACAGGGACAGGCGTTCGGTTCGTCGTGCTCAACTTGAACGTCGAGTCCGTGTCAAACGGATCCGAACCACCGAACACGCCGACGCTTTCGACCGTCCATGTTCCCTGATTCTGAACTCCCCACAGGGGCGAATTGATTACGAACTGGTCGCCTGGCATCATCGAGTTGCCGATGAAGATGTCCATACGGCATTCGGACACCTCTTCAATACCGGCGTCATTCTCGATCCAGACCGTCCCACCGATGTCGTCTCCTGTGGCGACTCGCTGAATTCTGAAAAACCCCTGATTGGCGGCGGAGGTCTGCTTGAAGACCGTGTCTTGCGAAGGCGAGATCCACAAGATGTCGCCGGGATTGACGTTCGACAATGACAGCGAGTTCCATCCGAAGTGGCTCACGGCCATGTATCGACCTTGCCGCTCGAACTGGATTTTGGAATTCGACTGATCACCGGAAGTAAGGTAAGCGAAGACCGACGATCCGCCGATATTAACTGTGCCGTCTGCCGCCCACGACGTAAGGGTGGTTGCAGAGGTAAAGATTCCGTTACGTGGCACAGCGGCTGTATTCTCGATCGAACACCATTTACCAGCTCGAACACCGTCAATATCATCGGTCTTGACTATGCTGACAGCCTTGGGAGATCCGCCACCGGTCGTACGATATGTTCCAACCACAGCTGCGGTAGACGAGTTTGCTAGACCGCCCTGAACCTGTACGCTTCCGGAGCTTCCTGCTGTGTTGGAAGCGATTTGGATTTTGGCTCCATCGCTCGAAGTTTGGATGCTGCACGCTGTGAACAACCCGCTTACGGTCGGAGCATTCATCCAGTCCACTACGTTCTTGGCAGTAGCAGGAACCAGATAAACTATCTCGTTTGACCAATCACAGGTCCCAGTCAGTGTGCCGGTTACGGGCTTCTTGAGTGTGAACGTATAATTGGTACTTGGCGACGTCGGAGTATTGTGCGACGCCACCTGATTCACGCCATCCGTAAGCGTGTACCACGTCGTAGACGAGTCCAGAAACTCAGGAGTAGAGCGATCGATGACCCCTGTTCCGTCTCCAAGCTGCGTTAGGTCGATGGGGCATTTTCGGTTGGCCAATGCCGAGAGGGCGTTCACGGCAGTGACGACTTGACCCGCTGTCTGCGCCGGGTTGGCGAACACCTGCAGATTCGACGAGAGAGCGATGCTAGACCACTGCAGCGTAGCATTTGGCGTGAAGCCGGTAGCCTCGCCGGACTTTGTTGTGATTGCTCCTGCCGTCACGGCCGACACAAGGAATGCCGACTGCGTGAATGAGGACGAAAACACTCCGGACGAAGGAATCTGGAGAAAATCATTTGCGACAATTCCCGAGCCGGTTGTCGTGCATTCACCCGCAGAGTCGTTCGAGACTGTGCCGATATTAGCAGCCATGGCGTCAGACGCTACTTCAGCATAGACAACGGTGCTGGCGGTACGTCCAGTGATTGTTTTGAGTCCCGAGGAGAAATTAACGTTTGTAGAATTAACGTAGATGGTGTCGCTGATATTCAGGCCGTGGTCTGAAATACCGCCTGGCAACGTGGTGGTTAGAGTTGTTACGTTGCTGATACGTTGAGCAAAGTTAACGGCCAGATTCAATACCCACACAAGAGTTGCGATCCCGCCACCATCGACAGAGGTGCAGTTGGCAGCGAGCTTGGAGGTATTTCGCACGGTAGGCGTGCGAAGAGCCCCGCCGGCCAGTTTGATCCGAATGTCGGTTGTCGTGTTGGTTGTATCGTCGACAGCTACGCTGATACTCGTGGTTGGACCTACTGGATTCGAGATTCGAACGCGCGCATTTTCGCCGTCCGCTCCGTGGCGGTAGTAGCGAAAGAGCATTGCTCTGCTTGTCGCGGAATAGGCCACTGCTCTGGCTTTCAGCAGCACCTGACAGTCCTTGAAATCGTACGACAGTCCAAAGGTAGAAGCCAGAGAGGCGTTCGCCGCATCGGCGTCCACGAACGCATTCGACTGGCTGTACACATTGCCTACCGTCGCCAGTTTCCTGGCCATTTTCAGACCGAATCTCTTGTCAGGATCGTTGTCCACCAAGATCGTCAGATCGTCAAGGGGACCAAACGCAAACGGAGCGCCCAGGTAAGCGCGGCTTCCTGGAGACCACGGCTGGACCAGCTGTTTTCTGGTGTCGACCCTTGTGGTGTCGACCAAGGATGTGGTTCCCAGAAGCGAAGTACGAGCGCCCTTGTTTGCGCTCCTTCGAGTCGAGATTGTAGACGGGGAGACCGCATATGTACCGTCGACGATAGTATCCCAGCTCTTCAATCCAACCAGCATGTAGCCGGGGTGAACCGAAGGTACAGAGATCACTAACGATTCAGCAGCCGCTCCGGTCGACGCCGTGACACCTCTGATTCTGAAGTCGTCGAACGAAGGGGTGCCAGCTTCGGATCCGCCCGATTCGACACTCCCCACGCGAGGGCTCGTGTTGTCGAACGTCTGAGGCGTAAGCTTTAGTGCTGTAGCATCGGTGTTTTGGGTAACCAACGAGATGCCGCCGGGCTGCGCAAACGTGTTCGTACCAACCCGGAGCTGAGTGGTCCTGTAGGTGTTGGCGACCCCTCCTCGCAGATTTTGATTGAGAGTAGAGGCGAAGGAGGAGGCCGTGTAGTTGGTGCCGGCCGGAACGTCAATCTCTTGAATCGTGCCGGTAGTCCGGACGAACGACACGCCCAACTGCGGGAGAGTGACAGAGGCGTTGACGCAAGGGTCTGGAACGTTCCATAGGTTGGTGTTGCCATCCCACTCTTCGTACGTGGCGCAGGGGCCGTAGGCCGTCTCTGCTCGCAGGGTCTCTAGACCGCCAACTGCAACGACGTGATTCAGGTAGCTAGCGTCCGCCTTCGAGAGCAGGACGTATTTTACGCCGTACCTAGTGGAGGTCTCCAGCAAAGCCGGGTTCCCCGCAACCACGACGTTTCCGCTTCCTGTGGTGTACACGTTCGACCCAGAAGTCGTCGACGCTGTGTACGTATGGAGCATCGCGACCGTGCCGTTGTGCAAGGAGATAGGACTCTTGTGCGCGAACGTGTAGCTGTGGAGGTTGCCGGACGTCCAGCTGTTGCCAGCGATGTTGTAGATCCCGTGCAGTGCTACCTGGCCGCCGCCAATTGTGTCTCCGGCGGCAATGACCTCTGTGGTGCTCGACAACGCCAACCCGAACTCCGCCCTTGGATTGTCCATCGTCGTGAGGGCGGACCAGGAGTGCGTGCCGTCGTTGTACTTTTCGGCAGACGCTGTTTCAACCCCAGTAGTGGTGAAGCCGCCTGCAGCCATGACCAGGCCGCTAGGGAGCACCACGATGCCGAACGACCATCGCGCCGTTCCCATATTACCGACCCCAGTCAGAGTATCGCTCGTGGCATCGTAGGTGTACGCCTTGTTCTGTGCGGTCGTTCCGTTGACACCGCCGCAGATCAAGATGCGTCCATCCTGCAGAGTGACAGAGTGGTGCTTGGCAACAGCTGTCGTGAGGGTTTGCGTACTGGTAGTCCAGGTTCCCGTAGTGGGATCGTAGATTTCGATCGAGTTCAGAGCGTTTCCGCTTCGATCCAGGCCGCCCGTAACAATCACCTTGCCGTTGCCGGCAAGACTGGCGGTGTGGTAAGCACGTGCCGTTGCCATCTCGGACGCGGGCGCGGCCAGCTTGGTGTTCGGATCGTAGATTTCGCATGCCGCGGTAACACCCAGCGGAGTGCTGGTCGCAGGATTACTAATCGGTCGGGTGAAGCCGCCAATGGTCAACACCTTCGAGATCAGAGTGCTGACAGGAGCGAGCGCGATCGACTTGTGACCGCCACGGAGTGCCATGCCCAGCCGACGGTCGATAACGATGTAGGTGCTGGAGTTGGTTTCGGACACCCTGAATGCGCCACGTAAGCTTGCGTCAAGGGCCGTGTCCCAGAGGACGATATAGTCCCCCGCCAGGACGTTCGTAAAAGGCGTTCCCGACCCAGCGGTGATCTTGAGGGTGTGACCCCACTCGTGCAGGGAGTAGACGGCGACAGTCAGCGTGGTGCTAGTGTTTAGACCGTGCTTGATGGGTGTCGCATCTCCATCGACCACGAACCACAAGCGAGCCGTTGCCGAGAGAGTCGACGTCGGGATGACGAGAGATTCCACGAAGGAGCGAACGTTCTTTGAGCCAATCGTGAGCCTGTCGCCCGTCGACAAAGGGGTCTCCAGCCTGACCTGGCCGGCGTTTCTATCAACGGTATAGTCCCTCTGGTTTCCAAAGACTGCCGTGATACCAAACATGTGACCGCTGACCAGTGTGCCTCCAGTAATGGAGATGGCCGCCTTGTCGACCCGACCTGCATTGGAGGTCAGCGTAATGGCACCGGCTGCGACTGCAGCAGTGATACCGGGGATCTTTGCGTTGATGACGGCTGCCCATGCGTCGACCGTGTTGCGACCGACCGTAACGAACCCTGTGGACTGATCCACGAAATCCTGGTCCGTAAAGGTGTAGGTTGCAGGCGCGGTCTTGTCGATCGCGATGATGACAGTCTGGGCTCCCGTCAACGTGTTCCACTCGGCAACCGGATTGCTGGTCACGACCGCGAGGAGACCATCCTTGGAGAGCAGGCGATCGTTCTTGTAGAGCTGGAGGGTATCATTTCGACCGACAGGGAACGCCAGGACGTCGTTCGCATCGCCCTCGGTGGAGACAACTTCGATGTCATCGTTCGTGTCTTCCTTGGCGAACAGAACAACCTGGGTGCCAGCTCCTGCCGTGCGCGCTGAAAACCCGAGGATTGGATTGGCGTTGATGGACGATACCACCTCGTACGCCGTGGCGTTCCCGATAGCGGTAAAATCACTGATCGAGAAGTTGTGCGTATACGTCGTGCCGCCGACCTTGACGGTCAGAGGAATCCCGGAGCTTAGGGTGAAGGGAGCCTGATTTGTTGTGGTGATCGACGCCTTCGCGAATGGACGCTGCGTCGCTTGAAAGTACTGCTCGCCACCCGTAGCGCTGTCGATCAGGGTCTCGATCGAGATGCCCTGCGACCGCTCTTCGTAGCCGGTTCCGTCGTCGATGAACAGCTGGGACGCACGACCTTGGCGGTACAGGAACGAAGACGAAATCACTCGCTTGTTTTCGTCGCTTGCCGTGATGCCCGTGACCGCCGTGGTGATTGCGAGAGGGGTTCCGGCGGCGCGCGAGAGGCGGGCGTTTTTGATGCGCTCGCGGTAGTCGTCGTCCAGCTCAGTGTCCAGGCCGTTCGAAAACGGGCTTGGGTTGGTCACGGTGGCCCCGGCGAACGGCAGCGTCGCGAACTGGCTGATCGAGGTAGCTGCCACATTGCCGACGGTGCCGGACTGGAGAGCCTGCACGAGCACGTCCGGCACAAGCGTCTCGCCATCAGCGACGGTGACGCTGTATAAAATCTTGAACTCCACCGCGTCAGCCGTGTTGGCCTGCGGGGTGCGGACCACCGAGTTGGCGTTCACAACGCGGTTCCCGCCTTGCGCCAGGACCACGGACTCCGTCGAGTTGTGGAACTTCACGGTGGGGGACGTCAGATTGAGGACCCAGTTGGTTCCGACGTTCGTCTTGGACGAGTACGCGAGAGGGCCCTCATAGTTCGACGTTCCGCGGCCGATGTACAGCGAGCCCGATGCCGGCCACGCCGAGACATCGCCGACGTTCAAGGTGACACTTCCAACGATCGGCGCCGGTGCGCCCTGGAACAGCTTCGCCGACAGCTTGGTGAAGGAGCTGTCGCTGATATTCACTTTGCCGCTGGAGGGAGCCTGGCCTTGGATGGGTACGTTTTCGTCGTCACCGATCCGGCGCAGGGCCAGCCCTGTCGCATTGTCGAGGGCGATTGAATTTAGGAGATTGAAGATATCCTGAGAGCTACGAAGGTCGCTCTGGGCCGCCGCTTCGAGCCAGGACAAAATCGGGTTTGCCGACCGCAGGTTCGTGATGCCTCTGTCCGCCATGAAGGCGTCCAGCATCGTTCCGAGGATCTGGGGATAACTCCGTGGGACAGGGATATCTGACACGCGAGTAAGATTGCGGTTGTCCCGTCTTAGCTCTTGATCTCGACTCCGACTGGAATGACCTGGTTGCCGCCTCCTGACACAGCTACGTTTAAAGCCAGGGTAGATGTCGGTCCCGTGACTGCCAGCGTGGCATTTTTCACCCCAGTAAAAGTGGGATTGCCTGCGAACAAAGTCTGCGTTGCACGAATCACCTGCGACGGAGATAAATCCGCAATGCTCTGCCCTGGCTCAAGCGGCAAGCCGAATTCTGGGTGTCGAAGTACCGAGCCTTGCACCGTAGATACGGCCAGGCGAATTTGCTGAATCACGTTTGTCAGGCCAACGCTCCACCGCGGCTCCGCGTCGGGGGTTAGAACCAGGTCGTTGCTCTGGGTGAGAAGAAAATCAACACCGCCCACGGCGATGAGAGAGTCGAACTCGTCCAGGCCCGGGATCGCCTGCGTCTTGAAGTCGCCTTCTTTGGGCTCGGTGTCGCTCGGGATGTAGATGGTCTGCTGGCTATTGACGGTGTCAGGAAGGAATGCTGTCAGTTTCGCCTCAGCCAGGACCGAGTATTTTTCGAGATCCGCGTTGCCGTCGACGGTCAGGATGAAAGAGGTCGAGGTGATTTTGTCGATTTTGATAATTGTGCGGCGTTCGCGCATGGCCGCGTTCGACTCGATCCAGACGGGCTTACCGACGTGCAGATTGCTTGTGTCGGACACCATGATCTGGTTGCGGGCTCCCGAAGTCAGGAGCGGCAGAACAAAGCCCTCCTCGTCCACGTAAGGAGACCGTAGGCCATTGAGGGCAGCGATCTCGTGCCAACGATCGGGGGTCCCCAGGTAGCGGGCCGACAGCATCTCCAAAGTGCTTCCGTAGGGAAACGGCACCGGATACTTGGACTTGGGGATCTGGAAGGCGATACCCGACCGAGTAGCCATGCCGGCGATTGCCGTGACCGAGTCTAGGATCGCATTCGGGTCGTTGTCGTTCGACACCACCAGGCGATTCAGCTCCTGGACGACCTGGTTGAGGGCATAGACGATGTCAAAATCCTCGTCGGTAGGCTCTTCAACGGCAGGTGTCGCGGGGGCCGTGAGACCGTACACCTTGTTAAAGGTGGGGTCCCCAAGCCCGATGGCGTTGGCAAATTGGTTCGCTGTCGCCAAGACGGTGTCACGGCGTTGCTTGAAATCCAGACGAGTTAGTCGGCGCACACGCGCTCTATCGGCTGCGATTTGGGCCATGACAGGAGGGGGCAGCTGGAGGTCGCCAACCTGAATGGTCGAGAAGAAATCGTAGTTCTCCGAAGGGTTGACGAACGGCGTGTTCGCCGGATGGGCCTCGCGCGAATTTTGAGTAGAGGGGTCATCGCCCTTCTCTGCGGCTAGGGCACCGATAGCCAATTCGGCGTCACGGGCTTCGACTGTAATTTGCTGCGTGCGCTGTGCCGCGTTCTGGGGGAAATTGAAAATGTCTTTTCGTGTGCCCTTGAGAGTGACGATGGCATCTTTGGTCGATTTAATGACGCTGTCTGCGAGGTCGGCGATTGCCAACGGGACGCTCAGGGCGTCTTTGGCGAACAAGCAGACTTCGCGCATGGGCTCAAAGAGCGAGTGTTGAACGTCACCGCTCACCGCCAAGATCGTCTTGCGGGCACCCTGAAGCACCCGGCGAGAATCTTGAATCGAGGTGAGGAGCTGGGCGAGCTTGTTAGGATCCCTTTGGATCGGGACATACGTGTTGATGATTTCAACGGTACCGCCCGACAGCTTGATTCTCTTCCAAGCCTTGAGATTGAGCTGGTACATGTACTCCAGAGGATTGGAAGCCGACTTTCGGACATCAAACGCTTGCGGAGTGACGAGATAGACGGCCTCGTCCTTGTAGCAGGCGAGAGCCAGAACCGAACGTTGCCCCGCCTTTGTTTGCTTCAGGGCCAGGTAGTCCTCGAAGAACGCCTGGAGGAGACGGAACTGGTACCAGCCGGTCAACGCGCCCATTCCGTCGGTGTCGTCGAACTCGGAATCGGCGATCGCGTTCGTCTCGAACGTCTGGCTACCGTTCTGCAGGGTCCCAAACGCCGACGCCGTTTGATTGGCCTGGGTGATGGTGCCGGCGAAAATGGCCTCGGAGAGGGACGCCGTAGGGGCAACTGCCGGCGCCTCGGTCTTACCGATCAGAACGCCGGTGGTGCCGCTCAAAGAAATCATGCGGAAGGGGGCCCCGCTATGACGCTCTACGACGCCGCCTAGCGTTGCGTCGGCGGAGACAGCAAAGGGCATCGACAACCCAATGGTCTCGGGTGGGATCGGGAGGGTGAATTTAATTTCTCCCTGAGAATCAGTCTTGGTCGCATACGAACCGTCGGAAGACTGCTCTACGACCAGCAGCTCGTAAGGGAACAGTTTGTTCCAATTCCCGCCTGATATCACAGAGTTACGGAACCATCGACGGTCCGTCTGGGGCTGGGGACGCAGCTTATTGCTGAGAGCTAGGTCTTGGATTGACGTGACAGGACCGGGAGGAAGAGTGGGCACAAGCTCAAGATTGTCTCGGAAGTTTCGCTACTAGCATTACATGTCGAAGCAATGGCCCCTGTTGGGGTACGTCTACGGAGCCAAGGTCGAAACGGTCAGCTCGGGGCCCCCGGATCGATCCCTCGCGGCCATCATTCGGAACCCTCCCACGCTACGGCTTGAACCCGTGCCTCTGGAGAGGCTCATGACGCCGCTTACTCGCCTCTCCATCCTTCAAAAGGAGCTGGACGAACAAACAGCCCAGCTCGATCGCTTCGTCCAGATGTTTCTGGACGTCGACACGCAGCGTGAAGAGCTGGCCAAGCAGGTCGAGGGCCTGACGCTTCACGTCCTCAAGCTGATTTCGGTCGGCGGAACCATCGACACCTTGAGGAAGCAGAACCTCGAACTCAAGCGCCGACTGAAGAACTACGAGCAGCGGAAGTAGCTCATGAGCCGCTCCGACAATTTCGTGTTTGACGTCTCGCTCCCTACTCGCTGCAGCTGTTCTTTGTGCACGCCTGCCGACGAGGTTGCTTACCTCGATGAAGAGGAGATGTACGACGAGGTCTCCGAGCTGCGTCGCAAGCTGGCTAGCGGGATCAAGCGGTAGGTACGGTCGTGGTTGACGCCGCTCTGACCTTGCCGGGGACCAATAACCCCTTGCGTCTCCCTTGGCAGATCAAGTCGAGGGTCAGCGGCTACATCTCGCGCACGATCCACGTGATTCTAGACTGTCACGACAAGTTCATCGCTGAGTGTGAGGACTTCGAGGTGGCACAAAGCATCGTGACTGCCATGAACCGCGATCGGAGAATGGAGCTGGCGCCCGCACCTTGTAAGTGCAGAGCCTCCAAAGCCGGTCCCGGGCTCGTCGAGATTCGAAAAGTTTCGCTACGTAAGGATCATGAGTGACGAGCTGGTTCACGAACTCTTTGGTCTGTCGTATGCCCAGTACTTCGCTGTCTCTCGCACTGCACTGCAGTCGATGCCGGCGGACTGGCAGCGGCGCTTCGTCAAGTGCATCGAAGAGCTGAGCGAGTCGGTCGATTGGGTGCCGCAGGACGGCAACTACCACGTCACCGTACGTGGGCACAACGGCAAGTTCACCAAGGACCCTCTGGCGGACTACGAGCGTGGCCGGAGGCGGCTGCCGCTGAAGGAGGCGGCGTACGGTCTGGCCTTCGAGAAGGCCGTTGAATTCGTCGGTGTCAACTATGGTCAGCTGTATCAGACGGACGCTCCTCGGCAGCTCGACTTTCTTCATACCGAACGCGTTTGTTCCCCTAAGAACAGCACCCTGCGAGCCCCTTGGCGCTACATCCTGGCCCACCATTCCTCGCAGCTTGACCACTACGAACGCTGCGGCTACACGATTGTGGATGTCTGCGGGCGCTGTATGCTGGGTACCTGCGAAGACCACGGCTAACACGTGGCATCCTTCGAGGAAATGGTCGCGCAAGCGGCCAAGCAAGTGGTCCAAAACCTCCTGGACAAGGGGCAGCTGGCTGAGTATGGTTCAAATCGTACTGCAGACCAGCTCTCTGACAACAACCAAATAGTAATCAACGACGGCGCTTCACAAGGAGAAGCGCCGATGTGCAAAGTGTACGTATTTCCTGATCGAAACAAGTTCAGAGTAAGGGTCGTTGACACGGATACGGGCAAGAAGAAGAACTACGTGTACAACACACGTGAAGAAGCCGACGCAGCTGTCCCGAAGCTAGAGAAAGAGTACCGACGTCCAGTCGGTGTGCTGCTGTCGGAAGCGCTGGACCAGTACTACAAGTACATGGAGGAGAAGGGCAACCGCCCTCGTCCAATCCAGACCACCAAGGATCGGTTCGGTGTCTTCTTCCGTGGTCAAGAAAAGACCATGACCGGCGAGTTCACCCAGACTCTAGCCGGTGATGTGTGGCAGAAGTTTATCACCACACCTGGTCGTTTCACCAAACACGTACCTTCGGTCAACACTCAGTCCAGCACGCTCAGCCAGGTGAAGACCTTCTTCAAGTGGGTTGGAACCAAGAGGTGGCTGAAGGGTGACATCAACCCTTTCGGTGCAATCGAGGTGCTTGGCCGTAGGAAGAGGGGCAAGCTGCAGCTCGTAGGAATCGACGAGTCCAAGAAGTTTTTGGACAAGGTCGAAGAGCTGGCTCGCAAAGGTGACGTGGGGGCAGTCGCTGCCGCTACGGCTCTGTTGATGGGGATGCGTGCTTCGGAGATAACCGACAGGCTCGTGTGCGAGCTGGATGACGGAGGGAAGATGTTCGTCATCACGTCGGCCAAGACCGAGGCTGGCATCCGCCGACTGAAGATCCCCGAGGCTCTGCAGCCCATGCTGCAAGCTTTGGTCAGTGGACGGAATGGTGACGAGAGGATTTTCGGCGATGTCGATCGGCAGTGGCTTCTCAAAAACGTGAAGCGCTGCTGCAAGCTCGCTGGGGTCCGTATCATCACTACTCACGGTCTCCGAGGGACTCACGCGTCTCTCGCGACCGCCGCCGGGTGCACAGGAGAGTCAGTGGCTGCAGCTCTGGGCCACGACAGCTTCGCCGTGACCGAGCGCCACTACGCCAAGGCCGAGTCCGTCTCGGGTGCCCGTGTCGATCGTGTCACCGACGCTCTGAATTAAAAAGAGGATATCCCGCGCCATCCTGAAGGGCAGGTGGGCGAGCAGGCTGGCGCGGGATTAGTTTTGACTTTTTCATCAAGTTTCGCTACTATCATTGGTGACTGGGCCCGATGGTGACGACCTTAGGAGAGGAGACTACAGAGTCAGGCCTCCGCGCTGGCAGACCGCGGCTCACGTACTGCCTCAATTTCGCCCCCGCCCGAAAAAATAAAAATGATAAACACAACCAGCATTCACGGCATCATCTTCCGAGAGGAATTGGTCAACCTAGACCAGCTCTCGATCGAAGGTGCAGTACTACGGGCGCCACATGGGCTGGAACTCTTAGGTTAGTAGTTCCCCACCAGCACCGAGTACTTCTCGAAAAAGTCTTGGTCGGCGTAGCAGTGTTCGCAGAACATCGTTTCCGAATTGGAGGTTATATACGAACCTCTGCAGCCTAGAAGCCTAGCGGTACTTGGGCCGATTTTTTCGACAATAAACTCCAGTCCTTCTGCGTTGTGGGGTAGCCCAAAAACGTCGGGCAGCCCCTTCCACCGACGACGTTGTCCGATAGCCAAAGGGGTGTTCATGCGGGCACCGACTTGCTCTTGAGAACGGCGATTGCGATCTCCAGCGCCTTGGCGTCGAGTTCTTTGTTGTAGGCCACGTCCCAGGAGTCGTATTTAAGAAAGCCCCAAGGTCCGATAGACGGGCGCTGGCGGCTCGCCTCCGACTCCAGCTTCTCTTTCATGTCAGAAAGGCGGTTGATAGTGTCGGTGTGGTCCACCTCGGGCTCTTCTTCCTGCTTAGGGGGAGCGTAGACGAGCGTCGCATTCTCCAGAAGGAACTCGACCGTCATGTTGGCGGGGATTCCGTTCCTGTCGACACAGTAGACATATTCGTCTTCGACTCTCATCACCTTTCGGGTCTGACCGACCAAAACGGACCGAAAGTAACTCCAGATCTGGTCACGCTCTACAACGACGTTCTTCATGACTGCTTCCCTTTGGAACCTTCAAGAAACGTAAGGCAGACATGGGCCACGGTCTGCCAGCGTGCAAAAGCCCGATGCTCTCGGGTGCCCAACCATTTATCTAGTAGCGAAACTATTGGATGACGTCGGAGTCGATTTCGATCGTATCCAGCTTCGCTTCGTATGGACTACCCAGAGGGTAACCAAAGAGACCGAAGGAGCCATCGCAAGTGGCTTGGTCATTTATGATTGTCTTGACGATGAACTCGTCTGCGGGCCAGCCGTATCCTATGATCCAAGGGCGGCGGTTCAACTTCCAACGTCGCTTCTGTCCCACGAACACCTTGGCGGTCAGGAGGGGTGTAGTGGACTCCTTGAAGTGTCTGCAGCTGGCGTTGGAGCACTCAACTGAAAGGGCGCTGACGTAAGCTCCAGGAGTCTTGCAGGTCGGGCAGTTCATCACCTAGCTAGTAGCGAAAGTTCCCAACGACCCCCAGCTCACGCATCATTTGTGTGAAGTGCGCGAAGTAGGCGTTTGTTCGAGCATAGACGTAGACGGACCGACCAGCTCTCGACGTCCACATTCTGCCCTCCAAAGTAATCTTACGAGCGCATACGGTGGGGATTAAGTCCCCTGATTCAAGGCTCAGACTACTAAACGGGATCGGTACGACAATCTGAACGCAGTAGAAGCGCCAACTGAACAGAGGAGGCTCGGTGAACACCACCAACTTGCCGGGCCAATTTAGAGAGCACCCCTTGTACTGCGCCAAGGTCCTCAAGCCTGCCGATTGGTCGTCCAGCTCGCAGGAGATGCAGAGAGGCTCCCCGTCTACTACGTCGTTGAAGCAGGAGTCGCAGAGCGATACGTCTATCACTTCACCCCGTAGTTGCAGGCGAATCCAGAAGCGCCTGCACGTGAACCTCCGCAGGCGTTGTCGACACGGACCAGAACGCCAGCCTCTTGGAGATTGTCGCCTTCATCCTTCTTGTCCAGAAGGAACCTGACACCAACTGAATCCGAGTCAGCTACGACAATCATGCCTTCCTTGTGCGCCCTCTTGACGAGCTTGCGGAAAGCCTCGACGACGGCTAAGCGACGACCGAGCTGGCTCACGACGCTGTCCGATCCAGAAAAGCGTGACCCTTGTCGGTCATCTCGTAGTCCCCGCGGCAGCCGCAGGAGCAGCCATCTAGGTAGCCCTTGCGGATCAGGCCGTTCATTTTGGCTTGTACCAAACGCTGGGGCAGTTTCTTCAGAGCTGGGAGGTGGCGCTCTAGGTCCCAGATAGTAGCCCACGACTTCTGAGTGTCGGTACCTTCGTAGAACTCCTTCTGGACGGCTGCGACGGCTTGAAGGATCGGCTTAATGGAGATGTGCTTCGCCTGGAGAGGCTTCTTCCTCGGGTAGGACTTGCGCGGGTCAGTGCGCTCGACGAACGGTAGCGGCTCGATGCCGACTGCTTGACAGGCGCCTTCGTAAGAAAAGGTGATACGACCGATTTTGTCGGACTGTACCCAGCCCTCGATGTGCCGGCCTTTGCTGGTGCGATCGCGTCTCATCCAGCCGGCGTAGACGAGAGCGCGGCGGGTTTCGTCGAAGTTTTTCATGGGACCAGCTCCATGTGGCTTTCAATAAACTGGAACGACACAGTCCATATGTAGCCCGTAACAGTGCTTTCAAGAGGGACGAGCTGGTTGGTTTGATCGACGTTCCCCACCACCTCATAGACATAACCGGTTTTGTGGTACGTGAGTTTCTGGCCCGGCTGCAGGTTGGCGGCGACAACGCGCGTAGGAGTTGATGGCGGAGCAGGCTGCGACGTGCCACTCACCGGATACGAACCGCTGTACGTGATTTGAGTAACTCCGGTAGTATGGTAGTAGGTCGTCGGAACCACAATCCTGACGTATTCGTCTGTGACGGGTTCCTTCTTCACCTCGGGGCCGGGCTTGTAGTGGCGGCAGGACGAATTTTCGCACTCCACCGAAAGGACGCCGACGTAGGCGTTAGGCGCCTTGCAGGTTGGGCACTTCATACCGAAGTAGTAGCGAAACTCAGGTCGTACAGAGCCAGCAGAGCGAGCAATTTCTTCGTGGTTTCCTCGGGAGTGGTGACCCAGAGCTGGTGGAGGATTTCGTAGGTAGTCCCGCCTTTTTCGGTAGAAGCGATGACTGCGAGGATTTCTTCCGGAGCCAGGCCGCCACGCTCGGAAAGGCGCTGGACCGTTTGGTCGTGATTCCACAAGCACCCGTCTTCGTAGCGTGCGATGAACGCCCAGGGGATGTAGCGAGGGCAGCCGGCTGCTTCGAGAGCTGCTTTACGGGCGCGGTCGCCTTGCCACAAGACGGGGAAGAGGCGGGTGGAGGTCATCGGGACTTCCTCAGGGGCCCGTCTCCAGGTCCAGTAGAGGCGTGCTCTCGAAGCCGAGGTGTTAACCAGCTCCCAGCCGCGTCCATCAGGCTGGATGGGATCATCAGGCTCTTGGTCAGGCTGCTTGCAGTTGTCGCCGCATAAGTAGCGGTCGCAAGCGTGTGCCTGATAAAGCGCCCCGTGTGTCGTCTTGTACTCGTGCTTTGCCATTCCAAAGAGCTAGTAGCGAAAAAAGAAAAAGCCCCGACCGGCTGGAGCCGGTCGGGGCTAGGGGCACCAAGCTCCCCCTCCAAGCAATGAAGTAGTAGCGAAACTATCCAGTGCATGGTCGCTCGGACCTCTCTTCCGGCGTCTTGCCGGTCAGCACGAAGTCGATCGTCTCCCACTCGGTCTCGGTCGCGTCCCACGACGAATCGCCGAGCCCAGTAGGCGGGAAGAACCTGTAGTAAATCTCCAGCCACTCGGGTCGGAGCCGCGACTCCAGCTGATCGCGAGTGAAGTTAGGGCAATTGAAGTTGGAGCACTCGGCCTCGACTACGACGAAAGCACCAGGCCACCCGCAGCTCGGGCACTTCATGACTTCTCGCCAGCGTAGTAGCAGTTGGTTCGTGCCCATCGGATCGCCTTGAGCGCAGCAACCGGAAGCTTGCCGCTGTTCAAGGTCATGAGGGCGCCGAGGTGTTCTTTCTCTGTAGCCTCCGGACGGGCCCACACGACACTCCAGGCCATAGCCTCGATTTGGTCGTAGGTGGGGCCGTCTGCGTGGGGCGCTTCGGCCTTGGCGGATTCGAGGTCGCTCATGACTCACCTACAAGTACCGAGTCCAGGAAGACTTCAGTCCAATGGCACCAGGACAGGTCGTTGTGGTCAGCGTAGCCCAGGTATTGGCACCGCACCGGATGGATCGTCAGTGCCTCCGGGTCATTGACGGTCACCACGACGAAGGCGAGGCCCGCGCGTGGGTGGGTAGGCCTGAGCCCACTCCAGCGACGCACCTGCCCGGCCTCCACGGGCGGGAATTTGTCCTTCAGCGCACGGAAGGCGTGCGGCCGGACCCGATCGTCGAAGCGCTCCACCAGCTCCTGCAGGTGACGGCCAGGCTCGCAGCCGGGGTTGCGCTCCACCAGCTCATCGAGTGCCTGTGAGAGCTGTCTTTCGGGTGTGTTTTGGTTTTCCATGATTTCAAAAAATCGGCCAGCGTGCAGCCCTACACTTTGGTTCAGAGGCGGCCTTTCACTCTCTGGGTAGCGAGCCCTTAGCCGCATGAACTTACCGACTCGAACGGTCCTTCTGGCAGTGATGTAGTAGCGAAAGTCAGCGACGCTTGATCGAGAGCTTGGGAGTTTTGCCGACAGGAGCCTTTTCGACCTGCTTGTAGATCTCGGACACGACCCCGAGAGACTCCTTGCTGACGAAACCAAAGCAGGCAAGGAAGTGCTTGAAGCAAACCCACATGTCACCTCCCATGTAGTGATTGCCTGTCTCGGGGCAATATTTGCAGGTCACGGAAGCAGCTCCGCGCATCCCGTCAAATAGCGCAAGAAAAGCACCATCTGCGGACGTGGCATGGCGAGAGTCAAAAACTCGGTCTTTGATGCCCAGTCCTTGCCCGACTTCATATCCAGGTAGACCAGCCCGTCTTTGGTGGTGCAGAGCGTGACATCCAAAAGTCCCACCGTATTCTGATTAGCGAGGTCCCATGCATGAACCCCTCCTCTATCGTCCTTTGACGAGCCGTTTTGGGTGTATCGGATATTATTGACAGTGTCGGCGCGGGTAGTGAGAGGTACTCCGGAGTGTTCTACGCTCATGATTTGCTCCTTCGAAATTCGGACGGTTGACTACAGGATCATTCGAAGGAATCAGTAGCGAAACTCAGCCCGCTCTAGGAGCATTCGGGGCGAGCGAAGCGAGCACCGTGCACGCTAGGCGGGTGCCCAGAGCACCCCGCGGACAGGTCCGCCGGTCCGCAGTCACAAATTTTTCAGGATTTTTCGTAAAAGGACCGGTACCTGAAAAAAGAGGCCGGGTGGGGTCGCGACCCTACGTCATGGCCTACCCAGGTGGGTGGGGCCGAGCGTCAGCGAGGCCCGATCCGATGAATCCTCTAGGGCAAAACTGCTTCTCAAGAGGTCGTTACTGTGTTTTCAGGCACTTACGCGACCGTCATGAGCCGAAAAGGGGAGTTTTGGCCCTAGAGAGATCATGACTCGACGCATAACGACGTATGACAGACGGCCTTGCGGGGCTTCTAGAGGCATTTCCGAGGCAGTTCGGCCGCATCTGGGCTGCGTGGGAGGGCCGGGAGGATGTCCGGGCACAGAATAGATACGGTTTGGCGCTTTCTTGAGCCATTACGGTATGTTAGGCGCTCATGGAATAGCTACAGAATAGAAAAAGTCCGGAGAAATGTCCGGATTGGGCTTTTAGCGATCTCAGATAATGCGAAAAAGGGTCGGAAAATGACCGACCAATCGTCCGTGGGTCCCAGAAGCCGGGGGACGTCCGGAAAAACCCCACCCGGACCGGTCGACCGTACGTCACAGTACTATCCGGGTACGGCCATAGGACCTGCACCAGGATGCAGCTGTGGCTGCACAGCTTGCGCGTGGCTGCGTTGTGGACAGACCTTGGTCCGCACTTGTCCGCAGCGCGATCGAGCGTTCTGAGGCGCTCCTAAGTGCTTGAAATCAGTTCGGGGACAAGGATTCGAACCTTGATAGCCAGATCCAGAGTCTGGGTGATTTGAAGATTTGTCCTATAGTTTAGCCTATTTAGGCCCATTTTGAGCTGGTCCGCATTTGTCCGCGCCGTCGTTGATTTCTATGGCCAGCTGGGGCCAAATTCGGGCTTGACACAGCTCTCATAAACCGTAAGGGGTAACCACTAACACGTAACATGTAATCAGTAAGCGGACGCACCAATAGCCACCTCGGTGATGAGGCAGCTTTCGTCGGGTTTCGTCGGTCAGCCGCGCGGTATACGCCAACCGCAGTTTTGATACAGCCGAGATGCAGTCGCCATGAGGTCTAGATGCAGTAGAGATTCAGCTCAGTCGCCAGCCTCTCAGACATCCAGCCCACTCTTCCACTCGCTCTATACAGCGTCCGGAAGCTCTCTAGGCTGTGTGGATACTCTCGGACACTTCATCACGCCTCTAATGCGTTCCTAAGAGGTCCATTACTTTTCGGTGTTAGGCCTTTTCGTGGATTCGGATGACACCTTGCGTGTGCTGGCTTCGTTCTGTGTGCATCTACGGGAGTAGATAGCAACAGGCAACGCCTTCCGCATCTGTGAACACCAGAGGCACGTAATACCTCCTAAGGGGTGTCCGCAGTTGGAGCAGTTCTTCTGTACGGGTGTCTTAGCCATTCCTGGGCCTTGGGTTTCGCTTTGATAGCTGGTGTGCTCCAGGCTGTTAGATGACTCCATGATGTCGTGATCGATGGCTTCGGTCACTGTGTCAGCTGGTGTTGTAGCTTTCGGCCCCACATTTTGAAGATTGGGGTGGACAACTATTTGGGTAGTGAAAGGTTGAACTCGTGAAGTATGTGTTGTCTAGCAGTCAACGCTTTTAAGGGATTGAAGGAGCAGTTGACGCAGGTGTTCCTTGGTGGGTTCGAGAGTAGCCGGCTGCCAAAATTCCTGATTGTATTCGAAATCTTCGTTTTCACCATTGAACACGATGCTGGCAGGATTTGGGACGAAGCGAACCTTGGAGCCAACGCGCAACCGCCGAGCTGTTTGAAACATCATGATGTGATACTATCAAACAGCTCGGCGAAAGGCAATAGGCTTTAGCAGCCCGAAACGCAGTAACGGACGATATCGAACATCGCCGGGACGAAGTTGGCAGGCAATCCTAACGATGCCCATGACGGAATCGAGTACCAAGTGCCGCCGAGGTATGGATCGTTGTAAATTGACTTACATGTACCATCGGAATTACACGAACCTGGGTTCGCACCGCCATCACTCCACACAGTGAAGGACGTTCGCCGATTGCCGATTACAACCGACTGGATGTGGGTGTAGACAGGCCCTTTGGTGTTAGGCGGCCACTCGAAGGTGTCCCATCCGTTCACCACGACGTGTGCATAGTCCCAGTGAAGTGGAGTATTGATTCCACCAAAGATACGCGCACAGTGGCCCGTATAGTTAGGGTGGTCGAACGCATCGATCGCGCCCGAAGGAGGATGACCCTGGGGGTAGAGCGGGTCTGTATTGCATGCAGTGACGTTCGGGGGCAAGACGCCGGCCGTCGGGCTCGGCTGCCACTGGCAATAGCCTTGGTTCGGCCAGCCGCCATTGACCAGCGCAGTGGGGTCATAAGTAATAGGAGAGCAGATCCACGGGGCCGAAAGAGAAGAGGTAGTTTGAGTGGTGGTCTCTTCGGTGGTGGGCATGCCGCCGCACGATACGGCGAGGCTGAAGGCAAGACAGGCGAGGAAGAGAATGAGTTTCTGTGTGATTGGTTTCATCGAACGGATCTCCTTGATAGAGACCCGCGATTACGGTAGACGCTGGTATAGGAAACCTACACGGCCCGTTCACGCGGGTCAGGTTGGTGACTAGGCTCCCGCTGGCGCTCCAACGCTGGCG